>Ga0315902_10000744_pt1 | contig 54772 bp, 61 predicted proteins | sample LakEriMetagenome_9_FD_203523 | JGI IMG/M metagenome (GOLD analysis project Ga0315902, IMG submission 203523) | Freshwater fungal communities from buoy surface, Lake Erie, Ohio, United States - Buoy 12 MA117 | ecosystem: Environmental > Aquatic > Freshwater > Lake > Lake biofilm | place: USA... | reverse complement strand
CCCCTTCGCCCAAAGACTGGGTGATGAAGCAGGAGCGGCGTACGCCGCGCTACACCACGCAGTGGGAGGAGATGCCCCTGGTCAGGGCTTGAGTCCCAGGCTCTCGGTCCGAGGTGGACCGAAACCCACTTATCGACTCCTCAGCCGCTGGCTCTTGCGTGTGCGCTCGAAGAAGTCGTCCGGCTTGCGGCGGACCCAGTCCAGAAACTTCGCGAGTTCGGGGTGCTGCCGGAGCGCCTCCACGTGGTGGTACTCGCGCGCCAGTTCGGGCTCTGTCAGCAGAGCGTGAATCTGGCGGTGGCAGATCCGATGAAGCCAGGCGGTCTGAACGCCGCCGCGAGACTTGGGCACCAGGTGGTGGGCATCGCGCTGTGGCGGTGGGATGGGCCGGTCGCACAACGGGCAAACCACCGTGTCCTGGCTGTCGACGCCCATCGGGGGCGCTGCCAGTTCCGCTAGCCGCCGCTTGATCCGTCCTCGCATCTTGGTGGGTTTTCCATGCGTCCCCGGGCCGATCCAGCCGTTGATGTCGCGTCGGCCTGATCTTCACGCACGCAGTGAGCGTCTGTCGTCAGTCGGCCCGACCCGTCAATAGCGTCGGCCACCTGAAGCTGCAGGTGGTGCGTGAGGCTGTTGCGGATGAACTGCTTTTCATAGTGGCGGTTGCGCCGATTCTTCTTGGCAGATGACCGCTGGCCGAAGCGCTTGTCCACCACAAGTTCGTCGAGATGACTCAGATCGCTCAGGTCTTCGATGGCGAGTGAAGAGTTGCGAAGCGGCATGGTCTTGTCTGGCCAGTCGATCAGGCAAGTCGAGCGAGCAACCACCCAGAGGCACCAATATGCGCAAGCGTCACCAAGACGGAGGCGCTGTGCAGCCATTTGAAGCGCGCACGCTGCCCCGTATCGGTGGCGCGGTTGATCGCGGGCATGAGCACTTGGCGCACTGGCACTGTGGTGAGGGCGATCGCGGCCATCACAGCGGCCGCCATACCGTCGTGCGGCCACCAAAGCAGAGCCGCCAGTGCCGATGTGGCGAGCACGAACAGGTAGAACCAGGGGAAGGCGCGCCGCAGGAGCGGGCCGGCCGAAGCTGCCGGCATCGCTGAGAACAAGAATGCAGCAAAGCCAAACGAGTACAGGGTCATCCCACCGAACAGCAAGGCGGTGCTCAAGATGGCCAGAGAGTGGATCAACATCAGTTCAATGTAGAACTTCGGCCCGCAACCTGGGCACAACCCGCTTCAAGACCTTATGCGCCCTTCGCCTGACTTGGCGGTGCCTGCAGCCGTGAAGCGTTTGCTCTACGCTGTGACCACTGGGGCATAGCGAGCCGTTGGGGCGCTCAAGGCTGTTGAAGAGGAACCCACGGGGTGCAGAAACAGGACAAATCGCCCGCCGCGATCTCAGCTGAAACGATGGGCGAGATCATTTAGATGGCGCTGAGCGACCATGTGAGCTTTGAGCAGATTCGGGCTCTTCATGGCTTGGGGCCCAACGAAGTCCAGGCGCTGATGAAGCGAGAACTCAAGCGGGGCAGCTACGTTGCCTGGCGTAAACGCGTGCGTGCGTTCACACAGCGTCGTGCGTTCTACAAATGACTGCCGACCCCCATCCCTGGTCCAAAGAACTGGGCACGCTCTACGACCACGCATGGCATCGCCTGATTCGCGGTGTGCACGATCGCCGCGCACCTGCACGCCACCCGACGCTGGCCACGGTTTCATCACAAGGTTTGCCGCAGGCGCGTACTGTCGTTTTGCGAAGGGCCGACCGAGCAAGTGGCCGCCTGGAGATTCACACTAATCTGTTTTCAGCCAAGGTGGCTGAGCTCAAGGCCACGCCCGTCGCGGCCCTTCATGTGTGGGACAGTGGTTCACGACTGCAAATCCGGGTGCAGGCTGATGTCGTCATTGCCCATGGTGATGACGTAGCCGAAACCTGGTCCAGAGTCCCTGAGGGGTCACGCAGCGCATACAGCCGTAGTTCGGTACCTGGGAGCCTGATTCCAGAGGCCCTGGCCTACGAGTCCACGCCCGACGCAGCAGCCTTTGCGGTCGTGCACCTTCACATCCGCTTGATGGACTTGTTGCACCTGGGATCCCAACACCGCCGTGCGCAGTTCGTTCGAGAAGGCGGCTGGGTCGGGAACTGGGTTGCGCCTTGAGCCTATTCGACCCGAGGCGGCTCGCTGGACGCCGTCTTGTTGGTCCACATCCAGCAGTAGTCCTGGGCCACCGGCCCTGTCAGCACATCCTGTGACTGTGCAGGCGCTTCATGTCTGGCGCTTGGACTTGAAGTAACTGCTGAAGACACGTGTACTGCCGTCCTGAGCGATCAGCAGCACGTCGTAAGGGTCATGCCGGTTGCCATATGCAGGACCGTCCATTCCCGGTGAGCCGTGGGGCATGCCGGGCACGGCGAGACCTATGGCATCGGGACGCTCCTTGAGCAGGCGCTTGATGTCGGCTGCAGGGACGTGACCTTCGATGGCGTAGCCGCCCACAAGCGCCGTGTGGCACGAACCCAGCTTGGCCGCGATCTTCAGCCGAGCCCGCGCAGCAGTGTTGCCCACGTCGTGCACTTTGACTCTGAAGCCGTTGGCCTCCAGGTGGACGATCCAGTCCTTGCAGCAACCGCAGGTCGGGCTCTTCCACACCTCGGCAAAGATGGTGGGGCCCTGCGCCAGGGCTGCACTGGGCCGCCAGAGCAGGGCGACGATGCCCGCCAGCGATCCCAGCAGTGCTCGCCTTTGTTTCATGACCTACTTGCCCTCTCGAATCTGATTGCACCCATGATGCACGCTTGGTAGTGCCCTGAGTGGGAGCGAGCCTACTGTGCGCCGTGCAGACGCGCGGCCGACGCTCAGCCCGATGCTGTTGCCTGTGGCGCAAGCCTGAGGGCTTCGGCTTGGCGAATCAGTTGCTTTCCAGGCCTGAGCTCAAGTCCCAGAAGGTGCCCTCCCAGTTGGAGATCTGGCCCTGCGTGTTGCAGGCCACACACTGCCAGACGATGGCCCAGTCTTCGTTGATTCCAGTGTCGACGATGCGTTGGTCACGCTTGCGGCACCTGAAACACACCGGACCAGGGATTTCTTCAGGACGATCGAAGTCCGAAGCGTGGGCGACGACGGCCGTCAGGAATTCAGCCATCTTGCGCGCGGGCCCGCGCTTTGGCTCAATGAGCCCCATGTCGTCCAAGTAGTGGGTGAGGTTGATTGAGTAGATCGGCATGGCGGTGTCAATCACGCGCACTTGGCTGAGGTGTTGCGAAATGCATACCTACGGTATGGACGACCGGGCCGACTTTGGCGCTTGACATGGCCTGGCTGGCGGTGCTCTTCTAGAAAAAGGCAAGGCTGTCTTGCCCCTTCAGGAGATTGTGATGCCGCAACCCACGCTTCCCACTGTCAACGCCGTGCTGCAAGTGGCCTATGCCGAGGCTCGACGGATGGCCGACCGGCCGTCCGCCGAGAAAGACAGCCCCGTCATGTTGGAGGCGGTCGCCGCCGTCTGGTCTCTTGTGAAGGAGCGTCTGCCGGCGGGAGACAACCGAGTGCGCAAGCTCGACGACTTGATCACGCAGATCACTGTCAGCCAACGCCCCAGTGCCGAGTGACCCGGCAGGTGTGGGGTGCAAGCTGGGCTGTGCCGCTTGCGGATCAGTCGGGGCGTCACTGAACTTCCTGCGTTGAGAGCAGTCTGGTTTTGGATGGATGGAACGCGACCTGTACTTCCATCCAGATCACGTAGTGAGCTACCGGCAGCGGACCATTTCCGTCATTCGCATCCCGCCAACCCATGCCGCCAGGAGACATCACTTTGCCCCCACCCGTCTTACCCCGCAGCCTGAAGATCGGTACCCGTCGCTACAAGGTGGTGGTGCAGCAGCACGTTGCCCCTGCCGGCCTGATGGGGCAGGTGGACTACAACCGCTGCCTGATCACGGTGGCCACACACAGTTCGCGCTCTGGGCGGAAGTTCCGCCACACGGAGGTGCACGACACCTTCTGGCACGAGGTGACCCACGGCATCCTCAAGGAGATGGGCCACCACTTGTGGCGCAGCGAGCGCTTTGTCACACGGTTTGCGAATCTGCTCACTCGTGCCATTGAGTCTGCTCGCTTCGAGAGCGTTGACGGATGTACGAGATGAGTGCCCGCTCCTTGCTCGTGACTGGGCAGGTGTTTGTCAGGTGAGGCCACCCGTGCACACTCAATGGAGTTGCCAGTTCATTCGCCCAGTTCCAGCACTGAATCAGCGACAACGCAATTCAGCAAAGCCCAAACCATGAAGCCTAGAACAAGCCTCAGCCATCCGCTGCAGATCGCCACCCTGCCGATCGAGACTGGTGCGATTGGCGTCACCTTCTGCCCCGGAAAGCAAGGCGACAGCGTCTTCGGGGCGCCTTGGGCGCGTGACCTCAGTCTCGATCTCGACGCCATTCAGTCCTGGGGCGCGAGCGCCGTGGTGACCTTGGTCGAGGGTCATGAACTCGCCTCACTGGGAGTGCCAGACCTTGGGCCTCGTGTCCGCGAGCGCGGCATCGACTGGTATCACCTCCCCATCGTGGATCTGACCCCGCCTGGGCTCGGTTTTGAGGAGGCCTGGCCCGCTGTGGTCATGACACTCAAGCAACGAGTGACTGGAGGGAGCCGGGTGGTTGTTCACTGCCGAGGTGGCTTGGGGCGAGCCGGCACGGTGGCTGCCTGCCTGCTGGTGGAATTCGGCGTCGCAGCGCAGGAGGCTATCAAGCGCGTCCGCACAGCCCGCCCGAACGCGATCGAGACATCGGCGCAGGAGCGGTACGTCTTGGCCTATCAGCCCCGCTCTGGATCTCCAGCCAAGTAAGTGACAGAAGGGGCACAACACCGCATGGACTGGTTCGAACGCATTACCGGATTCAAGGAATCCAGCTACGACGAGACCCGCGAGCGCTTGTCCATCGTGGATGGGCGACTGCACTCCAACGGCAGTTCGCGTACCTGGGGTATCGGCCTGCTGGAAATCCCGAGCCTGGCGGAGTTGCGGCAGCGAACCGCAGGGTTGCGACACGATCAAGGCGCCACGCGCGTCTCAATCGTGCGCGGCGATGTGCGGCGCATGCATTCGGATCCCGCTAACGCGGGGGCGCTGTTCCAGGTGGCCTCCCAGTTCAATCTGCTGGAGATGGTTTCAGATGCCGTGACGCCGGAGCAGGGTGTCACCCGATATCAATGGGACGGCACCCAGGGGCCTGCCTGCGCCATCGCCGCGGGCGCCGGCACCATCTATCGCAACTACTTTGCCCCGGTTGACGGCCAACCTGGCCAGCGCGAGGACCGTCAGATCGACTGCCTTCAAGACATTGGCACGGCTCTGGGCAACGATCAAGGTCGGCTCTGGCGCATGCGCAACGGCTACTGCCTGACCACCCAGGCGGGGCTGGCCTCGGTGGACAAGCAACTGGCAGCCATGGACGCGGCACAACTCGATGACCTTCGCGGGCGGCTTCGCATTGGCGTGCACTGGGATGTGGAGGTCACTGACGAGGGCGCCGAACACCGTGTCTCTCAGGCGTACTGCTCGGCACTTCCAGTCAGCTACAACCGCATCCGCAGCCCTCAGAGCTGGGCGCGCTTTGCCTCCCTGGTGCTGGAAGCGGCTTATGAAGCCACCCTGCTGGTGGCCTTGCTGAACAAGAGAGACCACGGGTCACCCGTGGCCTACCTCACGCTCTTGGGCGGCGGGTCCTTCGGAAACGACTGGTCATGGATCGCCGGGGCCATGAGAAGGGCCGTGCTCGGCGTTCAAGGCACGGGTCTGGATGTTCGAATCGTCAGCTACTCGACCCCAAGCCAAGACTTGCTTGAACTTGCCGAGGAATTGGCACCAGGTACTTGATGACTGGAAGCTCGGTTCGCCTGCCTTCGTTGAGACTGCATCTGGCCAATGCGATGGCCCTGACCCTGATCGCCCCGTTGGCCCCGTTGCTCTGGGCCCAGGGCGTTCACACGCGCCGAAAGACCGTCGTGTTGCCCGAGCCCCCTGGCCCTCGCAGTGGCCGTACGGGGTCAGGACCCATGCTGCGCCTGCTCATCGCGGGCGACTCCGCAGCCGCTGGTGTCGGCGTAGGTCACCAGGACCAGGCCCTCTCAGGGCAGCTGAAGACCCTGCTGGAGCCTCACTTTGACCTGCACTGGGAACTCATTGCGCGTACTGGCCACAGCACCGCAGACCTGCTCGGGTGCCTTCAGGACGAACCACCGCGACCCTTTGACGTAGTGGTGCTCTCGCTGGGCGTCAACGATGTCACGGGCCTCGTGCCGCTGCAGCGCTGGGTGACGCAGCAGCGTGCTCTGCTCACCTTGTTGAAGGAGCGCTTTGGGGTCCGTCACGTGCTGGTCGGGGCTGTACCACCCATGGGCGAGATGCTCGCCATGCCCCAGCCCTTGCGCGCAGTGATGGGCCAGCGCGCGGCGCTGTTCAATGTGGCGCTGACGAAGGCATTGCGTGATCAGCAACACTGCCAGATCGTCCACCTGCCGCCGTCAAGGCTTCCGGGTACGCTGGCTCGTGACGGATTTCATCCAGGAGAGGCGACGTATCGGGCTTGGGCCGCCGAGGCAGCTCGCAGGATCATCAGCTGAAGTGCCCCGGACGGAAGGCAGGTGCTGTCGTCTTCCAACTGAAGACGCACGGCCAGGATTCACACCGAGGCTGAATGACAGTCGCAGCAGCCTTAGCGTGGCAGCTCGGCACTCGTCCCCAACCCCTTCACCACCTTAAACGGCAGGTGCCTGACCAAGGCGATCTGTGTGCGACATTCAGCGACGCAGGCTGCCTCGAGTGAGCTGTGCGGCCCGCACCGGATCCGGAACCGTTTCCCGTACTCCATGCACGACGGCTTCAAGCTCTCCAAATCCCGCCTGCTGGCCTACCGCCAGTGCGAGCGGCGTCTGTGGCTGGAGATCCATCGGCGTGACCTGATCGAAGTCTCGGCACAGCAGCAGGCGCGCTTCGATGCCGGCCACCGGGTGGGCGAGTTGGCCAGGGACTTGGCCGACCCGCAAGGGCAGGGCATCCTCTTCGACGCGCAGCGGGACGGCTTTGCAGCAGTGCTGCGCGCATCCACCCAGGCCCTGAGCGAGCGCCGGCCGCTGTTTGAGGCGGGCTTCACGGCGCATGGCGCGATCGTGTTCGTGGACCTGCTGCTGCCGGACGTGGGTGCTGAAGGGGACGGTACGGGCTGGCGCTTGGTAGAGGTGAAGTCCTCCGGCAGCATCAAGCTGTATCACTGGGATGACCTGGCCGTGCAGGTGCATGTGCTGCGTTCAGCTGGAGTGGCGCTGACCAGTGCTGCCGTGGCCTGCCTAGATACCCGCTGGACCTACCCCGGCGGCGGCGACTACGCAGGATTGCTTCGCTACGAGGAAGGCCTGGAGGCTGCAGCAGCGCGCGGCCAGGAGGTGCAGGGCTGGATCGACGGCGGACGGGCCGTGGCGGCCAGGGCGGACGAGCCCGCAATGGACATGGGTGAGCACTGCAGAACACCGTTTGCCTGCCCGTTCACCGCGCACTGCGGCCAGGGTCAGACCCAGGCGCAGCACCCCGTTCATTGGCTGCCAAGGGTACAGCGCAAGGTGCTGAAGGAGTTCCTGCGCAGCAGCGGCGTGGCCGACATGGCCGAGGTGTCGGATGAACTGCTCAACGCCACCCAGCGCCGCGTGAAGCACGCCACGCTGTCAGGCCAGGCCTGGTTCGATGCCGAAGGTGCCCGCAAAGCCTTGGTACCCCATACCGGTACGCTGCGGTTTCTGGACTTCGAGGCGGCGGCGCGTCCTGTGCCCGTCTGGGCAGGCAGCCGGCCGTACCAGCAGGTGCCTTTCCAGTTCAGCCTGCACACGCTGCAAGCGGACGGCGGGGTAGGGCATGACGAGTTCATCGATCTCAGCGGCGACGATCCGAGCCTCGCCTTCGCCCAGAGCCTGGTGCGGGTGTGCGGCACAGCCGGGCCCGTCTTCGTCTACAACGCCGGCTTCGAGGGCCAGGTGATCTCGAGCCTAGCGGGCCAGTTCCCCGACCTGGAAGACAGCCTCAGGGCGCTTCGCCACCGGCTGGTGGACTTGAAGCCGGTGACTGAGCAGCACTACTACCACCCCGCCCAACAGGGCAAGTGGGGCCTCAAGAGCGTGCTGCCCACGCTCGGCGGCGGAGCGGACCACTCCCAACTCGAGGGCGTGGCCGACGGTCAGATGGCCGTGGATGCCTACCTTGAAGCCACCGACCCCGATACCCCGCCATCGCGCAAGGATGAACTGCGGCACCAACTGTTGACCTACTGCCGGCTGGACACCTGGGCGATGGTCAGGCTGTGGGCTTTCCTGGTCGGCCGGCCGAAGCTGGGTGAAGTCGAGGCCGTTCAGGCGCCTATGGCTGCAATGCAATGAACAACTGTGGCTACCGGTGACGACGATGGATACAGGCCGATTCCAGATCGTTGAGGCAACGACACCAGGGGCGATGAGCAGGATCGTCGCGATGCACGCGGGCTACTACACCAGAGAGCACGGCATGGGCGAAGTGTTTGAGCGCAAGGTGGCCGAAGGGCTGACCGAGTTCTTGCCGCGCTTGCAGAACTCTCGAAACCGTCTATGGCTGGCCACGACGCCGAACCACGGTGGGCAGATCGTGGGCTCCATCGCGATCGACGGCGAGGATCTTGGGGCCGGCCAGGCCCACCTGCGCTGGTTCATCCTGGATGACGGCTGCCGCGGGCAAGGCTTGGGCAGTGCACTGCTGCACAGGGCCATCGAGTTCGTGGAACAGGAGCGGTTCACCCGCACAGTCCTGTGGACCTTCAAGGGCTTGGATGCTGCCCGGCATCTCTACGAGCGACACGGCTTTCGGTTGGCGGAGGAGTACGCCGGGGCGCAGTGGGGCGTGAACTTGGTGGAGCAGCGTTTTGAGCGGGAGGGGGGCGCAGTGCCAACTACTGGGATTGAGTCGCTGGGGTGATCCTCGGTTTCCGAGGATGTCTGTAGATCTTGATCTGTGGGGCTGGTCTGCAGCTTGAGCCGACATCGATCAGCAAAGTGCCTACGCAAGATGCCGGCCTTGAAGCGACCATTCGCGGGTGCTGATCTGGGTAGCTCTACCCGTCGATGTGCTACACCGGCTCGGTCACTTTTGCCAGTCGGAGTGGCTCGATGACATCAGCGCTCCCCAGTCATCTGGCGGGTGTCCACGCTCTAGCATGCGCTGGAAGACCGCATAGGGGTCGCTCTTGCTTCCTGACGAGCGCAGCGTGTTTTCGTCGTTGACCCAGGCGAAGATGATGATGCGGGTCTTGGTGTCGTAGCGGAAGAACAGCCTGAACCGTCGGCCAACCTTTGCCCTCCGCCAATGCCGAAATGCCGCTCCCATCGTATTGCCTTGCCTGTACTCCTCTCGGCCAGGATCGCTCGGCACCGCATCGAAGATCAGCTTGGACAGCGCGGCGAAAAGACGGACGTTGGCGTTGGATTCGAAACCCTGCGGATCTTGCTGCTGTGCGCGCTCAGCGGCGGCGTGCAGTCGTTGCAGTTGCTCGGACAGGCACTCGTGAAAAAGCAGGCTCCAACCGTGACGCTGGATCACAGCGCGACATCGCCTTCGATGTCAGCGGCAAGATCGACCGGCCGCTTCAATGTGGCTTGCATGGCCTGAACCACATCGTCCGGCAGGTTGCACAGGCGTTGGCCCGACTGGATGTCCCTTTCCAGTAGCGCCAAAAACGCGCCAATGGCCGGGTCTTCATGAGTGGCATCGTCGGCGCGGCTCACCACAACTTGCGAGCCTTGCAGGTCGAACGCCACCTTGCCGCCGAAGGTGACTCCCAAGGCTTGGCGGATCGGCTTGGGTAGCGTGATCTGCCCTTTGGAGGTGAGGGTGGCGACTTCATGAATGGCAGGCATGGCTCTTCTCCTGAACAGGCCCCAATGGTAAGGAGTATTCCTTACCTTGTCGAGGGTCCCTTTGGAGTTCGCCGCATCGACGGTGAGCCGGCAGGAGCGGAGCACTGGGGCACTTACGGTGGGGGTGGATGGCTGCTCCGCAGCGGGAGGGGCCCGTCGGCGCCGGTGGGTGTTCTCACGGTATCCGTCATCAAGCCGACGTTCGGTTCGGCCACCAACGCTGGCCCGAACGGCAGCTATACAAGGTACAGCTGACCTCGGGTTGCGGACGGGCGGTCTCGCCGCTGTGACGACTGCTTCACCGCCGCGCGAACTGGCGGTACCGACCCTCAGCTGCCGGTGGACTTCTCGAATTCTCGTCAGCAGGGCTGACCGAGGCTCCGCACCTTGTCAATGCATCGGTATCGCGGTCTGCCTCCGTTGGAATGGCTACCGACAGGGCTGCCTTCAGGTCCCCCAAACTGGTAACCGAATGTGCACACACTTCTCGGGATATTCGCCCTGCTCGTGCCGTCTCGGACTCCGACGGCTCATCGCGCTTGGCTGGTGTGTGCTGACCCCGTGAACTGCTCCTCCGGGGGCGTCTGTGCGAACACGACTTCCTGCCATGCCAGGGCATTGACGCCGAGCCAACAGCGATGAGGCGCAAGCTGACCGGTCCAGCACCTGCGGCTTCGCACTGGGTTCGAGAAGACCTCGTGTCCATAACAACAAGTGGCGCCGCCGGGGGGATGTTGGTGTGCCACGGAAAACCCGCCGTTACAAGGTCGATGCGCTCCGGCGTCGAGCCCACATAGAGTGCCCAGGCGGGTATTCAGTGCAATTCAAGACTTTGAATCCTTTGGGAGATGTCCGATGAAAGCGTTGATGGGTTTGGTGGTGATGGCAAGTGCGCTCGGGGCGCAATCTGCTGCCGCGCAGGTAGTCGATGACGGTCGTTTGCTGGCCTCGGGCTGCTTCCAGTGCCATGGCACGAGCGGTCTGAAAGGCGGCTTTGGCACGTTGGCGGGCGTCGAGAAGCGCGACCTGATGAACAAGCTCAATGACATGCGCACGAAGACGGCCCGGTCCGACATCATGAATCCGCATGCACGTGGCTACACGTCATACCAGCTCTCGCTGATCGCCGATTACTTTTCCAAGCTACCCAAGCCTTGAGCTCCCAGCGAACCGCATCGACAGGAACCGCATCATGATGAACAGACGCAATTTTCTCGATACGCTGGGCGCCGGCTCCCTCGTGGCCCTGGCACCGCTGACGGTGCGTGCGGCCACGCCCAACCGAGTAATCGTCGTCGGGGGCGGCATGGCTGGCGCTACCGTCGCCAAGTACCTTCGACTGTGGAGCGGCAAGACGGTGAACGTGACGCTGGTCGAGCCGTCGTTGCAGTACACCTCAAACATCATGAGCAACCTGGTTGTGACCGGCCAGTACTCGCCCACGATCCTCAACTACGGGTACACCAACCTGGTCAAGAACTACGGCATCTCCCGTCTAACCGGCAGTGTGACGGCGGTCGAGCCCGGCGGCGCGCTTGGGGCGTGGAAGGTGACCGTGGTGAGTGGCAGCACAACGCTCGTTCGCTACTGCGAGCGCGTGGTGCTGGCGCCTGGCGTGCAGTTCGACCCCGTGCCGTCGACAGCGAACCCCAACGCTGAGGCACCGATCCTGCATGCCTGGCACGCCGGTCCGCAGACCACGCAATTACGCGACCAACTGGCCGCAATGCCCGCTACCGGGGCCTTCGTGATGACGATCCCGAAAGCGCCCTACCGCTGCCCGCCCGGCCCCTACGAGCGGGCCTGCGTCGTGGCTGACTACCTGAAGCGCAACAAGCCGGGGGCGCAAGTCTTCGTGCTCGATGCCAACCAGGACATCATGGCCGAGAAGGAGAACTTCAGCCATGCCTTCACGATGCTGTATGGCTCGAACCTGACTTATCTCACTGGCCGCGTCGTCAAGTCAGTCGACGCGACGGCCGGTCAGCCCGAGGGCTCAGTGATGGTGGACATTGTGGTGAGGAACTCACTCGGCCAGGATGTGGTCATGGGATCAGAAACTTTCGTGGCGCAGGTGCTCAACGTGATCCCGCCGCACCGGGCAGGCGCCATCGTGCAAAAACTGGGTCTGGCCGATGCGACTGGTTTTGCGCCTGTCGATGGTCGCAGCTTCGAGAGCACGGTCGCGGGCAAGGCTGGCATCCACGTCATCGGTGATGCCTCGAAGACAACCCTGCCCAAGGCTGGCCACGTTGCGAACCAGGGCGCCAAGATCTGTGCAGACGCCATCCTCCGGGCTTTCAGCGCCCAGCCACCATATGCGGCCCCCACCGCCAACTCGGCCTGCTTCTCGCCAGTGAGCAACACCCTTGCTTCCTGGTTGACGGCGGTCTATCAGTACCAGCCAGATCCGGCTACCGGGGCATGGAAGTACGTGGCGATGGATCAGGTCAGCGGGGCCGCGGGCGCGACAGAGGCCGTGGCGCCCAGCACCGAGCAGTTCTCGAAGATGAACACTTGGTACAAGTCGCTGATGACCGAAACATACTCCTGAGGTTCCAGTTTTCGGCGACTCGAACGGTCGACAGATCGACCACCTCTTCATGAGGGATGGCTTGCATCACGCCGAAACGGGCTACCGGGTCTGGCGCGACCGCCTTCTGCCGGCGCTGGAGCGGGCACGCAGCGAAACGCGATGATAGTGTGGAGGCTTCGGGCCACCGGCCTAGCAAGGCCCGCCACCGCCTTGCGAGCGCCCAAGCACTTCTAAGTGCCAAGCCCGGACGCGGTAGGGCCTGCCGCTCTGCTTGAACTGGTTCGGAAGCACGAGCCGCCGCGGATGCCGCGCAGAGGTCGCAGGCCGCAGCGGACGGTCAGGAACACCCGCTCCTGGCCAGCAGTGTGCATCGGAAGCCCTGCCAGGTAGCTGACCGACGATGCCGGGATCGCACCTGGCCTGGCAGCTCGGCAGCGGGAGCCCGCCGCCTAGCGGCTACCGCGTCGGCTTGGACTGAATAACTGGCCTCGTGCTGACCGTAGCCGGGCTGTTCGGGTGACACTCGAGCCCGTCCAGCCCCCTCGTTGACGACAGGACACGCGATGACCGCCAATCCCGACACCCACAGCAAGACCATCGGCTACCTGTTGTGGATCTTCGGTTTCATGGGCGCGCACCGCTTCTACTACGGGCGTCAACTCACCGGCACGCTGTGGTTCTTCACGCTGGGCCTTCTTTTCGTCGGCTGGATCATCGACCTGTTCCTGATCCCCGGCATGGATCGCGACGCGGACCGCCGCTACGTGGCCGGCCGCAAGAGTTACAACGTCAGCTGGGTGTTGCTGACCTTCCTGGGAATCTTCGGCATCCACCGCTTCTATCTCGGCAAGTGGCTCACCGGACTGCTTTGGCTACTGACAGGTGGGCTCCTGATGCTTGGCGTGCTGTACGACTACTGGACGCTGAACAGGCAGGTGGATGAGGTCAACGGCAGGGCAACCTGATTCGCTCCCGTGCCCGCCAGCGGCGTTGGGCGAATGACCGGTAAGTCGGGTACAGCGGTCGTTGACCTTCGCAAACAGCGTGTAACCGCTCTCGGGCTCTGCCGCCGTCCGACTGCCGGCAGTGAACGGGCCGCATCCAGTCTTTATGGAGAGCTTTCCATAAAGACTGAGAGCGGTCGCTCACGCTAGCCAGCTAGTCGCCCTCTTTCGGTCATTTCGGACCTCTTGAGGGCGGCTTCACGGCGGTGCGGGGTGCCTCAAGGTAGTTGTCGCCTGAGGCAAGGGGTTCACTCGTCGATCTGGAAACCCGACGACTTGACTACGGATGCCCAACGCTCCCGCTCCTTTGCCATCAGCGTCGCAAAGGCTTGGCCTTTGATCACTTCTGGCTCGAACGAGAATTCTTCGATCTTCTTGACCGAGTCGGCTTGTGCTATCGCGTCTTCAAGCGACTTCGCCATTCCGTCCACCATGGCCTGAGGCACCTTGGCGGGCACGAACACTCCAAACCATTCCCTTGCCTGGACATCCCGAAAGCCAGCCTCAGCGAAGGTTGGCACATTGGCCAGGTAGCGTGAGCGCTTGGCCCCGGAGGTGGCCAGTACGCGCAGGCGCCCGCTCTTTACATGGGGCAGGATCACGCCGATGTTGTTCACGCTGCAGGCGACCTGGCCCCCGAGCAGGTCTTGGATGCCAGGAGCGTCGCCACGATAACTGGCGTGCGTCATCTCTACCCCTGCGGCTTTGGCGAACATGAGGCCGACGAAGTGCGGCGTTGCGCCGGCTGCTGGCGAAGCGAAGAAGGCCTGCTTCGGGTTTGCCTTCAACCAAGCGATGAAGTCGGCCAGGGTCTTGACGCTCTCAGGCACCATCGGCCCGACGCTCAGCGCGAACTCCCCGTTCGCGATGCTGGCCACCGGGGTGAAGTCTTTGACTGGGTCGTAGCCGAGCTTCTTGTAGACGTGCGGATAGATGAACATCAGCGAGCAGGGGACGATGAAGCTCACCGAACCATCCGCGTCTTGCGTCGCGGCGTTCATCAGCGCGAGGCGTCCAGCGGCGCCGGGCTTGTTTTCCACCAGCACCGTTGGTGCCAAAGAGCCTCGCAGTCGCTCTGCCGTCAGGCGAGCGAACACGTCCGTGGTGCCGCCGGCTGGAAAGCCGACCACGATTCGGGAGGTCTTTTGCAGCAGTTGCGCAAAGGCGTTTCCTGCGCCTAGAAGGCCGGCAGCGGCGGCAGCGGCTGCACGGGAGAGGATGTGTCGACGGTTCATGGGGAGTGATCTCCTTTCAGGTGAGTGGGCGTGTGTGGAGTCGGCTTCATGAGGTCAGAAGCCAGCGACCTGTGGGGGTAAGACTTCAGGTCAGGGGGAGCTCAGTGCGTCAGGAAGTCCAGCACCAGACGGTTGAAGGCATCGGCGTGTTCCCACTGCGCCCAGTGGCCGCAGCGGCTGAAGACGTGCAGCCTGGCATCCGGTAGCGCACCAAGAAGCCGTAGGCCAACTTCCATCGGAACGAACCGGTCGTCGCGGCCCCAGATGATGAGCGCCGGCGACTTGATTTCGCCGAGCCGGTGTGCAACGTCGGGGAACTGCCTCGGGTTGGCCTCCGTGCTGCGCACGAAGTTGTCGAGGTGTTCCCGGCGTGCCAGCATGTTGTTCAGGCGCGACTGGATCAGCTCATCGGTGACTTGACTCACGTCGAAGACGAAGACGCCCATCAGTTTCTTCAGGTTCTCAAGCGTCGGCGCACGGTAGGTTGCACCGATCTGTTTGATGCCTTCGGTCGGTGTCGGGGTCAGGAGATTCGTGCCGCCCGTACCGCCACCCATGAGCACCAGCTTGCCCACCCGTGTGGGATGCGCAAGCGCGAACGCCACAGCGCTGTGACCGCCCATTGAATTGCCGATCAGGTGCGCCTTGTCCAGCCCGATCGCGTCCATCAAGCCGGCCAGAGCCCGAGCATTGAGTTCCGAGCGCGAACCCGTGCAGACGATCGGATCGCTCTTGCTCCAGCCGGGGCAGTCCATCAGCACCACCCGGTAACCGGCCGCGACCAAGGGCTCCACGTTGCGGTTGAAATTCGACCAGCCACCTGCGCCCGGCCCTGAACCGTGCAGCATGACCACCGTCTCGCTTCCGGCACCGGTGTCGTGGTAGTGAATCTGCAGGTCGAGGTCGGCGTGCTTGATCCGGGTGGATCGACTGGTAGACGCCTCTGTGATGGCGCCATCGGTTGGGGTCCTGGACATCTTGAAGATTCCTTGATGTGCAATCGAAAGTAGTGATCAGTCGCCGGAGAAGCGGGCTCGCACGGTGCCCACCCGTTCGATGTGGGCCTCGAACCTGTCGCCGGCTTGCACCGGCACCATGGGACCGAGCGCGCCAGTCAGCACGAGATCGCCAGCGCGAAGAGGCTGGCCCAAGGACGCCAACTTGCGTGCCAACCACACGGCGGCATTCAGCGGGTGCCCGAGGCACGCAGCACCCTGGCCGGATGACACGGTGTCATCGCCGCGCTTCATTGCCATCGCACACAGCTTCAGGTCCAGGCCATCCAATCGCGTTGGTACGCCGCCCAGCACGACCAAGCCACTGGAGGCGTTGTCTGCGACCGTGTCGGTGAATCGGATATCCCAGTTGGCGATTCGGCTGCCGACGATCTCTATAGCCGGCAGAACGTAGGCGGTGGCGCGGATCAGTTCCACCAGGGTCGTGTCGGCGGCCGGGAGGTCTCGCTCCAGGACCAGCGCCACTTCGGCCTCGACCTTGGGCTGCAGGGTGCGCGAGAACGGTATTTCCTCGTCGTCTCCGAACACCATGTCGGCGAATAGCGTTCCAAAGTCCGGCTGATCGACGCCAAGCTGGCGCTGTACCGCAGCTGAAGTCAGGCCGATCTTTCGACCGATCACGCGCCTACCTTCGGAGACGGCATGGGCGACGTTGGCAAGTTGGATGCCGTAGGCCACGCTACCGTCTACGTCGGCGCCGATCTCATCGCGCAATGGGCCAATCGGCTCGCGCCTTGCCTCTGCCTGCCGCAAGCGCTCGGCCCAAACGGCGATCCTCTCAGTGGGTACGCCACGCATGTGGGGTTCCGTCATGTCAGTAGTTTTCGGTGGTGACGAAGGCTGAGCCGGTTGTGCGGCCCTACTGCAGCCACAGGGCACCGTAGCCTGCGATGTATTCAGGTATCGCCTGGTAATGCCGAAGCCGGCAGCTCAGCGGCCCATCGGTACGCAGGGCAGAGCGAGCAACCAGCCAAGTCTTGGACTCGTGGGCGGAGAGACCGGCCTCGCCCTCGATATCGTTCGCTGCCATGTCGTTCAGCGCATCCAGCGCTGCCCCGCCTTGAACCAGAGCATCCATCCAGCGGGCATCCCAAGCGGGGTTGAGCGGCTTCATTGCGCTGTCCCCCGAAGCCAGGGCAACGCCTGCAGCCATCACGCGCAGGGTCTTGGCCTCGCGCTCTGCGGCGGTGGGCTCAACGCGTACTGTGATTCGCTCACGGACCGCCGGATCAGGATGCGCCAGCGTCGGCACGGGCGGCTCATGCGACAGCCCTCCCGAGCCGATGAGAAGCGTGCGACGTGGCACACGGTCCAGGAATGTGCCCAGGGCTTCGCCCAATGTCCGGCAGCGCCTTACGCGCGGGATGCCGGGTTGAGCAACCGCGTTCATGAAAACCGGGATCACGGGCGGCGTGGACAAGCCGCCCCAAAGCAACTGCAGCGCCTGCGCGAAGCCGTGGTCAACACGCATGCGGCGTGAGACCGCGATGTCGAAGTCGGCGTCCATGAGGTGCTCGGCAAGCGCAACTGCGAGATCTGAATCCACGTTCAATGGTCCGGCAGGCGACTGGTAGTCGCCGACAGCGTTGGCCTGGGTGCCAATGCAGAACGGCGGCATCAACTCATTGAAGAAGCCGTTGTAGTGGTCGGGGCCGACCAGCACGATCAGTTCAGGCGCGAAGGCGAGGGCCAGATCACGCGCGGCCTGGATGGCGCCGTTCAATTCGAGTTCGACCTCTGGAGCGACCGGGTTGAGCCCCATCAGGGGCGAGTGGGACATGCCCAGGAACGCTCGTTCCATCACGCCACCCCTGCTTCGTCCAACACCGCGGCCAGCGCCTGTGCCAGCGCCTGGCGCGCCTGTGTCTCGTCCGTAGGCGCCAGCATGCTGCGCCATGCGACCACGCCGTCGGGGCGCACCAGCAGCGCGCCCGCCTCATCGACCTCGCGCACGGCGTGCCAGTTGCAGTAAGCGTCCAGGGCGCCGGGCTGTCCGATGACCAGCGTGCGCAGGTATGCGCGGTCCAGCGCCCGCGCAGCTGCGATCCAAGCGGTGCCGGCGATGCCCGTGACCAGCGTGAACTGACCCTTACCTACCAAGTCCAGCGTCGAAACACGGCGCCCCTTCGCATCGATGAGCCAGGCATGCGGGATCTTCGCCCCAGGGCGGGTCGTTGGTTGCAAGTACAGGCCAGGATCCCGCCTCCAGACTTCTGCCGCACCAGCCGGGTCAGGGATCACTGCAGCAGATGTGTACCGCTGGTTCATCTCGGTGCCCTGGGCATTGAACTCGGTGTTCTTCAAGTTCAGCGCCTCGTACAGCGCCGTTCGCCGGGCGACGCCCTCCGGTCCAGGGTCAGCCAACTCTTTAAGACCAGCGGCAACCGGGTCGGCGGCGCTGCTGTCGCGGAAGCAACGGTTCAAAGGGGCATAGTCAACGCGGGACTGGTTGGCTCGCGCCACGACCTGTGCACCAACCGGTGCGCGCTCCGCTGTGTAGGTATCCAGTAGACCTTCGCCAGCGTAGCCCTTGACGACATACGCCAGCTTCCAACCCAAGTTGAAAGCATCCTGTATGCAGGTGTTCGAACCCAAGCCGCTGGATGGCGGATGGCGGTGCACGGCGTCGCCTCCGCAGAAGACGCGGCCTTTGGAATAGATCGGCGCATGCGCCTGGTTGACATACCAGATTGAGGTGCTGTCGATCTCGATTTCCAGTTCGGGGTCGCCGACCAGCAGGCGCACCTTGCTCAGCACATCCTCGGGTGAGAAGTTCGGTTCCCCCTTGCTCATATCGAAGCCCCATCCAGCGATCCACTGGTCCCAGGGGTTGATGGCGCGCAGCAGCCCCATACCGATCTCACCGAAAGCCGCGTTCGACGTCACGATCCAGTACAGGATGCTCGGACGGTGTGCGACGTAGCGCGACAGATCCGCCTTGAAAAGCACGTAAGCGGTGGCCGCCCGGGCGAGCTGCCCATCAAGCTTCAGGCCGACATCGTCCATGACTTTGGAGCGAGCGCCGTCTGCGCCGACCAGGTAGCGCGCACGCACCATGTACTCGCGACCGGTGACCCGGTCCTGCAGCTGCACGCTCACGCCGTCGCCGTCCTGCTGATGGCCCAGGTACTCCGTGTTGAACGAGAAAACAGCGCCGCGTGCTGCAGCGTTCTTCACCAGTACCGGCTCCATACGGTCCTGCGGAACGTCGAGCATGGTGCAAGGACTGCCCTTCAGATAGTCACCAAATCGTTCGTCGCCAGTGCCCCACGTGCGCAGCCGCGCGATCTCCGGTCCGGCCAGACTCGTTGTGAACAAGGTGTCACCCATCCACTCCCAGGGGGTGGCGAACTTCTTAGCCTCCTGCTCCACACCCAGGTCGCGCAGGACTTCCACGGCGCGCTGATTGGTGATGTGTGCGCGGGGCGTATTGGCTGTCCAGTTGAACCTGTTGACTACCTGTACCCGGACGCCATAGGTGGCCAGGGCCAGGGCAGTTGTTGCGCCCATCGGGCCCGAGCCCACCACCAGGACGTCGGTCTGAAACTGATCAAGCCGCGACATACAGGTCTCCTCCTTTGGCTTTTGACTGAGATTTCACGAACAACCCAGCCGGGTGGCACGCCTGGAAATTCAGTCCCTCAATCGCTTGGATTGCAGTCTGCGGCGAGTCGACGCCGCCGTATAGTTGGTGCACAGAGTGCACCTACAGACGAGTCATGGTGACAACTACGCCAGGGGCCGATAACTCGCAGTACCGCGAGGTACGTGGACTGAGCAGGGGATTGGCCGTGCTCAGGGCGCTGAACGCCATGCCCGGTGGCATTGGCGGGGTTGTGGAGCTGGCACGTGCAACGGGTCTGCATCGCACGACCGTCAAGCGCCTGCTGGAGACCCTGCGCATGGAGGGCCTCGTTCATCACAAGGACATGGGTGCGTCCTATGCGCTTGGGTTTGAGGTCCGGCGGTTGTCTGAGGGATACGTGGGTGCGGACTGGGTCGATCAGGTCGCTGCGCCCGCCATGCGAACGCACCTGCGTGCGCTTTCCTGGCCAAGTGACCTGGCCACGCCAGACAGTGGGTTCATGATCGTGCGTGAGTCGACCCATCGCTTCAGCCTGCTGTCACAGCACCGCGCGACGATCGGTATCCGCATTCCAATGCTGGTCTCCGCTATCGGTCGCGCCTGGCTGACCTGGTGTGCTGAAGAGGAACGCGAAGCGACGCTGGCTCTGCTGAAGGACCGCCAGGACAACATCGGTGAACTTGCAAGGAACCGCGCCTACGTGAAGGGCATCCTGCGCGAGACCCGCAAACGTGGATACGCGATGAACAAGGGTGAGTGGTCAGCCGAGGCAGCCGTCACGGCAGTAGCGCTCCCGATAAAGGTCGGGGAACACGCCATCGGAGGCGTCAACCTCGTATTTCAGAGCAACCAAGTTTCTGACCGAGAGATCGCCGTTCGGTACGTTCCGTTGTTGCGCAGACTGGCGGACGAAATCTCGCGAAAGGCTGCTGCTCTTCGGAGGGATTGACCGTCTTTGCTGCGGGGTTTTATGCGTAGAAACCCTGAGTCTTGACGGACGGCGCAGGAAACCGGCGAATCGGACCTTGGTTGCCTCAGCGTGACATGGCTTTCGGGGGAGGTTTACCCACCAGCCTAGCAGGCGGTCGTAGACGAGGCATCCACTCACACCCGTCTCAAGTCGTCACTGTTCTAAACGGCGGGCCGGTTACAGGAGTAGCCGCCGGCCGGAACGCCAGGTACTGATCAGAGTAGCGCCGCCCTTCAGCAAGTGACAGGCCGTTCTGCAGCGACAGCGGTCGATCAAGTGATCCGGCCAAACGACGGTTGTCGGCCACTAAAGGTCGGTCACCCCGCGCGCCCATTCGTGGCCTCGGCGAGCACCTGAACGACAGGTTTCCGGCGACGAGTCTGGGCCTGCCTTCGGCTTGACAGGGCCATAGGCTGACACTGGAGATCGACCGCTTTCCAGCTTTTCACCTAAACCATGCGCGCGCCGCTTGCGAACAGGAGGAGGACACCGCAAAGTAGGCCCTGCGGGGCTGGTGCGTACGATGACGATCGTATCGGCGGTGGCGAATCGAACCTGTCTCAGTCCACTACCTCCTGGCAGTGCGTATTTGCAATAGGTCGGCTGACCCAAAGGGCGCGGGATGGCAACTGCGATCACGATGAGCACCACCGGGGATGGCTTCAACGTATGCATCGAGCGCGATTGCGCGCAGGTCTTTCTGCGATTCCCAGATGAAGAATCTGCGCAGATCGCCTAGAGTCAAGTGCCAACAGACGCTCGCGCCCCCCAAGAAGAGCTTTCGAACCATGCCCGCCCGTTCCCCAGAGTACATGCAAGCGCGTCAGGCGGAGATCGTCGATGCCACGCTGGAATGCATGACCCGCCTTGGTGCTGTCTCGGTGTCGCTGTCCGACATCTGCGACCAGGCCGGCATCAGCCGCGGCGCCTTCTACGTTCACTTCTCGAGTAAAGACGAGGCCGTGTCTGCCGTCATCGCTAGGCTGCGGGAAACATCCATCCAGGAGGGCGCTTTCTCCAATCCTGTGGAACTGCGCGAGGCGCTTCATGCCCGGGTGCGCAAGAACGAACTGCCGGACCGAGGCAAGCTCGCACTGGTCGAACTGGAACTGCTCCTGGCCGCCCGGAAAAGCGAGGTCCTCCGCCTGGCCCTGGCCGATGCTTTTAAGGATCGGTATGTTTTTCTTGAGCGCGGATTTGCCCAGCTCGCCGCGGATGGCCACCTGCAACCTGGCGTTGTCCCGGAGCAGGCTGCGGAGCTGGTCCAGTCTTTCCTGACCGGGGAGGGCTTCGGTTCGGTTGCCATGAGCAGGCCCATCGCCATCAAGCTGGCTGCGATCGACCTCATGCTCGGCGGCATCCTGAAGCCCGGCAGCTTCGCTGTTGCACCACGGTCAAACCGTCGAGTTGCCAAGGCCCAGCCGCGGTCTCTAACCGTGACCTGAGCCGGCTGGTCCTGTCGGTCGGCCGTGCGCGGCTTGGCCGCACCCGGACTCAAGTGGCAATCGCAGCCGCTGCGGTGAGAACAGCCTGAAGCTGCGCCGCCACGGCAGCGCGCAGCGGCACAGGAACCATGCCGGCCGTCAGCGATGCATCGGCCATCTCGCGTTCCATCAGATCGGTTGCAGCTTGCTTGATGCCGTCCAGTACCCTCTGGCGGTCTCCGGCTCCCGCTTGCCTAGCCTGCATCTGGCACCACGGAATGAGCATGCCGAGCGCACGCAGCGGCAGCATTCGAAATCGGCGGCGTGTGAGGTTGGCCATCGCAGCCGAAATGGGCAGGCCCGGCAGCTTGGCATGGATGACGATCAGCCGCCGCAGGATGACTGCAGTGTCGTCGGTCGCCGCCCATCGCAGGTCCGCTCCGGCTCCTGCATCAGCAAGGGATCTGGCCTGTTCAACCAATGCGATCGTGGCCTCGTAGGTTCCTGACAGTCCCTTCACTGCGTCGGACAGCAGCCCCTGGCCGTGGACCTCTGCTTCCTGCCACAGGGGCACCTCAGGCGCCAAGCCCAGCGTGCCGTAGACGGCGGCATAGCCGAAACTGGAGTTGCCCGCCGTCCACACCCCCTGCGTGCGCTCGACGATAGTGGCCAGGTCTTCGGCCAGGAACACGCCGGGCGCCAGCACCTCGGCCTCGCCCAATGCGTCGCCCATCTCGTCCAGCGCGATGCCGTGTCCACGGGCCTGCCGTGACAACTGACCAGCCAGTTCCGGTTGCGGGCGGCTGAGGATATTGAATGCCCCACCGTGATCGGCGTTATGCAGCGAGGCCATGAATGCCGGCCGCAACTGATCGATCGCTGACATCCAGGCCCGGGTCTCGGGGGTCGGCTGGTCGAAGTGGTAGCGGCCTGTCTTCAGGGGGAATGCATATTCGGCTTGGTGGCGGAACGCAGGCCGGTAGAAGCCTCGGCAATAGGCGCGGAAGTCGTGCGGAGTGTTGAGCCAGCTGCCGTTGAAGGCCAGGCCGTCGGGCTCGATCGAAGGGAGGAAGTGCCACCGCACAGGCAACTGGGCCACCGCGGGGTGCTTTGAGCGCAGCATCGTCAGCAAGGTGGAGATGGTCAACCCGCCAATGGGCTCGTTGGGATGCGGGCTGCCCACCACCAGCACGTTCTGTCGTGCGGTGGACGGCGGTGACACCAAATGGATCGGCCTGCCGCCCCGGCTCGTCCCAATGCGTTGCACTGGAACGCCCGCGCTCGCCAGTTCGCGGCACAAGTCGTCGAGTTCATCGATGCCAGGCAGCGTGGAGCGCGCAGGCACCAGAGCCTGCAATTCGGCAGGGTCGAATGCGGGCAGGCGCCGCGCGGTCAGGGCTGCGCAGGCCGGCAGCGTGGCCAGGCTCGCAAGCCCCAGCCCGCCGCCCAGCAAGACCCGACGGGCCGCACTGGCGGGTGCCTGCGCCCGCAGTGCCTTGAACTGCATGGCGTCGGCTGGAACTGGTGCGCCCTTGGATAGAAGCAGGCGGAGCGTCACGACTTGTCGCAGATCAGGTCACGATTGAGGCCGTCCCCATGCCGAGGGGCGATGCCGGCTTCGTCAAAGCTCCATCCGCAGGCTGGCACCCACGGTGCGTGGGCGTGTCAGCACGTACTCCATGTACCGGGCTCCGCCGAAGCTGGATATCGGCGAGCCACCGACGATGCCCTTGGTGTTCGCCAGGTTGCGAACAAACAGGGTCAGTTCCCAGGCTTTGCCGGCGAACGACGCCTGCGTGTCGAGGAGGTTGTAACCGGCCGCTGTTCCACCGTTGTCCAGGCTCAGCGTGCGGCCGCCGACGTGCGCATGCATCAGGCTCCAGCGGCCCGCCGTTTCCGCAGGGCCATTGAAGTCCTGACTCAGCTGTATCGTGCTCTGCTGCTGCGGCGTGCCGGGCATGCGCGTGCCGCTGGCCACCTGGGTGCCGTTGTTCGAGGTGAAGTTCGTTGCCGTCTTGGCGTCGGTGAGGGCCAGCGAAGCCTCCAATACCGTGCCCTGGCGGATCCGCCACTGCGTGGAAAGCTCCAGACCATCGACCTTTGCCTTGCCCACGTTGGCGATGCCGTTCAGCGGTATGGGGCCGGTCTGGCGCGCATTGACCTGCGCGTCCTTCCAGTCCATGTGGAACAGCGTGGCGTCCACCGTCAGCCCCTTGGCCGGCGCCAGGCGCACGCCAGTCTCGTAGTTCCATAACGCGTCGGTCTTGTATTCGGCGCCCGTGCCTGGGTTGAAACCGCCGAGCCGGTAGCCCTTGGACGCGGTGGCATACCAAACGTTGCCGCCTGCGTTGTACTTGAGGCTGACCCGCGGCGTGGTGCCGTCTTCGGTCTTCTTCTGGTTGACCGTCACGGCGCCGAGCAGCGCCTCGATCAGGCGCGCGTCGGCCGAGAAGTCAACATGGTTGCGGTAGCTGCGCGCGCCCGCCGAAAGTGACCACTCGGGATGGAGCCGCCATTCGACATCGGCGAACAGTGCCTTCTCAGTGGCTTTACTGTCACCCTTCTCGGTGATGTACAGGTCGTTGGGCAGTACCGCGGCGCCCCAGAGGGCGGCGCCGCCGGGCGCGCTGTATGCCGAATCTGTTTTGGACCGTGTCTGCTGGTAGAACGCGCCCACCAGCCACGACAGGGGGCCTGCAGCCATGGAGGCCAGACGTAGTTCCTGCGAGCGTGCCCGGCTGTCGTAGTCGTTAGTGCCGGTGACCAGTGGCAGGCTGGGCAGACCCAGCAGCGGGCCGATGTCACCCGCGCGGCGGGTCCAGTCCGGGCGGCTGTGCACCCTTTTGTCCAGGATGGCCGTACTGGACGTGAGCAACATCCCGCCGAGTTGGGCGTCCACCGTCAAGTTGTAGAGCGACAGGTCGGATCGGCGCGGAGAAGCCGTCGCGGTGTTGCGCTCGCGCTGGGACGGGTCGTCGACGGCGGATGCGTCGTCGATGTCGGTTTTCTGGTTCATGGCCACCAGTGCGACGTTCACCGTGGACACCGGTTGCCATGCCGCCGTCAGGCGGCCGCCGCGCATGTGTGCCGCGTTGGCCTGGTCGCGGCCTGTGCCGGTGTTGCGCACCGTGCCACTGTCGCGGCTGTCCTGCAGGACTGCGCGCAAGGCCAGCTGCCCCAGGGGCAGGTTGACCATGGCCTGGTTGGAGAGGTCCGTTCCGCCTCCGGCCACCGCCCCCAGGGTGGATTGCAGCCGGAAGGCCCTGGACTTGAAGTCGGGCTTGCCCAACACGTAGCGAACTGCGCCACCCAGTGAAGATGAGCCAAACAAGGCCCCTTGCGGCCCGCGCAGCACTTCGACACGGTCGAGGTCGAAGGGGGCGATGTCGCAGGTGGCGACGAAGCCCACGGGATCGGTGCAAGGCACGTCACCGACATAGATGCCGGTGGTGGCCTGCTGTAGGCCGAAACCTGAGCTGCTCAGCACGGTGCCGATGCCGCGCACGGTGGGCACGCTTTGGTCCGGATCACCCTTGTTGACCTGCACACCCGGCATCAGCCGCAGCACGTCTTCCATGTCGCGTGCGCCGTTGGACTCCAGCGTGTCGCCGCGTGCGACCGATACCGTGCCTGCGACGGTTCGCTGCGGCTCTGGGCGCTTGTTGGCCGTGATGAGGACTTGCTGCGGCTGGTCGCTTGCAGCCGCGGCGGGGGCAGATTGTGTTTGCGCCTGGGCGGAATCGCACTGCGCTTGAAGCATCAAGCCGACCGGAATCGCCATGAGGCACTTGCCTAGCAACGGGGACTTAGCCATCAAACACGCTCCTGATTCAAAGAAACCGACCACTCGGTCTTTTTACAGTTTGCGCGCTCCCGGTGAATTGGTCAAGCGAGAGCTCACCGCTGCCTTCCCCCCGGTCTGCGCAATCGCGAGCGCAATGGGTGCTTGGCAAGCGGTGGTCGAAAAGGCTTGGTGCGACTGCTGGCGACCTCAAGGCAGAGCGCGGTGTTTGGCAGTCATGCCGATGTGGCTCGACCGCCAGGCACTGCGCTGGGTCGACCACTGCCGACCATGGACGACAGCTATCCGGTGGCTCAAGTTGAGGGTCAGCTTTCTGGCGTTGAGATCGCGCAGCCGACTGGCGCAAGCCGACCCACAGCAGCCGGTGGTCCACTGAAAGACCGGTCATTCCGCAGCCGAGGCGTGGCCGCGACGGCCGCGGTTGCCATGAGCCCCAGACACATGAGCGCTTGCCGATCTGGCACCCGTCGGTGACGAAGCCTGCGTCAGTTCGTTCAGGATGCCGCATTGCCTTGTGTCGCGCACGCCGACGCACTGTTCGCGCAGCACTTTCAGCTGCTTCTCCAGCTGGCGCAGCTCGCGGATTCTGGTGGCGACATGGCCGATGTGCTCGTCGAGCAGCGCGTTGACCTCGCCGCACTCCGCCTGGGGCGCGTCCTTGAAGCGCAGCAGCACGCGGATCTCGTCCAACGTCATGTCCAGCGACCGGCAATGCCGAACGAAGGCCAGCCGCTCGACGTGCTCAGGCCCGTAGATGCGGTAGTTGCCTTCGCTGCGCGGTGCCTGCGGCAGCAGGCCCTCGCGCTCGTAGTAGCGAATGGTCTCGACCTGGGTCTGCGCCGCCAGGGCCAGCTCGCCGATCTTCATGGTTGTGTCCTTCCTTCAGCCTGCTGCCCTGGGCTGCAGGGCAATGATCGCCATGCCGGCGAGGCAGATGGCGCCCCCGACAAGGTCCCAACGCGTCGGCATCACACCGTCGACGCGCCACAGCCAGAGCAGCGCAACGACGACATAGACACCGCCGTACACCGCATAGGTGCGGCCCGCCGCGCTCGGATGCAAGGTCAGCAGCCACGCGAATGCCGCCAGCGACGCTGCCGCGGGCAGCAGCCACCAGACCGGGCGGCCCTGCGTCAGCACCAGCCAGGGCAGGTAGCAGCCGACGATCTCGGCGACCGCGGTGACGAAGAACAGTCCTGTGACGCGAACGAAATCGAACATGGGTCGGGGCTCTCGACATGCGCGGAGTGACAGCAAACGAATCGCAGCATAGCCGCTTGACTCTGGAGCGGCTACAGGGTTTCAAATGCCGGCATCGACACACGGAAGCCCCCATGAGTGACTCCTGCTGCAGCCACGGCTGCGCCGCCCCACCCGCCAGCCAGAGCCCGCGCTACCGCCGCGTGCTCTGGGCGGCCCTGTTCATCAATGCGGCGATGTTCGGCATCGAACTCGCCGGCGGCCTGCAGGCCGGCTCGGTCTCGCTGCTGGCCGATGCCGTGGACTTCTTCGGCGACGCGGCCAACTACGGCATTTCGCTGCTGGTGCTCGGCATGGCGCTGACCTGGCGCGCACGAGCCGCGCTCTTCAAGGGCCTGACCATGGGAGCGTTCGGTGTGTTCGTGCTGGGCCAGGCCGCCTGGTCGGCCGCCGCCGGCACCGTGCCCGAGCCGGTGACGATGGGGGTGATCGGCGCCCTGGCGCTGCTGGCCAACGTGTCAGTGGCCGCGATGCTCTACGCCTGGCGCGAGGGCGACGCCAACATGCGCTCGGTCTGGCTCTGCAGCCGCAACGACGCGATCGGCAACCTGGCGGTGATGGCCGCGGCCCTCGGCGTCTTCGGCACCGGCAGCGGCTGGCCCGACCTCGCCGTCGCCGCTGTCATGGGCGTGCTGGCGCTGACCGCCGCCCGTTCCGTCATCCAGCAGGCCCGGGCAGAACTGCTCCCCGTACCCGCACACGCTTGAAGGAAGGCCATGTCTGATGCGATGCACACCCTGTTGACTGCGACAACGCTGCTGGATCATCACCACCCGGACATCGAGGCACTGGTCGCCCGCCGCGGCTGGCGAACCCTCAGTCCCTACGACCGCATCGGCGCCGTCTACGACTTCGTCCGCAACGAGATCGCCTTTGGCTACAACGAAGGCGACGAGCTGCCGGCATCCCGGGTGCTCGCCGACGGCATCGGCCAGTGCAACACCAAGAGCACGCTGCTGATGGCCTTGCTGCGCGCGGTGGGCATCCCGTGCCGCTTCCACGGCTTCACCATCGACAAGCCGCTGCAGAAAGGCGCGATCACCGGGCTGGCCTACTGGCTGGCGCCGCAGCGCATCATCCACAGCTGGGTCGAGGTCAGTCTGGAAGGCCGCTGGATCGCGCTGGAAGGCTTCATCCTCGACGAACCCTACCTGGCCAGCCTGCAGCGCCGCTTCCCGCAGGCGCGCCGCTTCTGCGGCTACGGCGCTGCCACGCCCGACCTGTCGGCGCCCGGCGTCGAGTGGCGCGGCCAGGACACCTACATCCAGAAGGAAGGGATCGCCGACGACTTCGGCACCTTCGACAGTCCCGACGCCTTCTACGCGCGCCACGGCTCCAACCTGTCGGGCCTGAAACGCTGGCTGTACGAGCGTGTCATCCGCCACGGCATGAACCGCAACGTCGCGCGTGTCCGCGCCTCGAAGTGGTGAAACCCCACAGCCCGGTCGCCTTGGAGGCGACGAGGCCAACCCTGTAGCCGCTAGACTCTTGCCCGTGCGTCGAATCCTCGCCATCGTCCTGCTTGCCCTTCTGCCGCTCCAGTTCAGCTGGGCGGCCGTGGCGTCGTATTGCGGGCACGAGGAACAGGCCGGCGCAACGCACTTCGGCCATCACGAGCACCAGCACCACGCGGACACCGTCGGCAACGCCGAGCCGGTTGCCGATCTGGTGGATGCGACCGCGGATGCCACTGGCGACAAGGCACCCGGCGCCATGGACCTGGACTGCGGTCACTGCCACGGCTACTGCAGCGTGATGCTCACCTTGCCGTCGGCCCTGCCTGGCGCACTTTCAGCAGCGCACCCCAGCGCCATCCTCGATGAAGCAGGCGGTGCGCACGCACCGACCCGACCCGAACGCCCTCAGTGGCTGCCCCTCGCCTGATTGGCGAGGCGGGTCTCTTCGTTCCCTGAAGCCCGTTCGCGCCTGAGTGCGTTCCGCAGTCTGCGGCGCCACCGGGTACGACGCGACCCCTGTGTCGCCGCTTGCCGATCTCCCGTGAGGTGTTATCAACACTGGAGCATCGAATGACAGCAACGTATCGAACGAGGGACTGGCGGCCAAGCTGCTGCTGGCCCAAACCGGTAGCAGCCGGCAACGCAACCAAAGAGACTGAGGCCGCCGGGACGGCGGCGACGCCTCTGGCCGGGCGAAGCGCCCTCAGAGCGGCAAGTCTGCGCGTCGGATCGCAGCAAAGGCACTGTGCAAAAGCAGTACGACAGCCACCAGCAGCGCCGTTGTCCTCGGAGGCATGTGGGCGCCGCAAAACGCAAGCGGCGAGGTGGCCCGACAACAGGCCAGGCTCGCCGCGCCCCGAGATCCTCGACCGATCAGCCAGCAGTCGATTCCAGTCGTGCCCGCCGCGCTTCGGGGGACTCGTTGCGCATCTCGTTGATGACTTCCTGACGCGTCTTGCCCGGACCGGTGCTCTTGACGGGCAGGGGTGCGTTGCGCTGCATCAGCGCGAGCGTGCCGTCCTTTCGGGCGGCATCGAGTTCAGCCAGCACCTCGGCGCGCGTCTTGCCGTTCTTGGCGTGATCCGGGTGGTACGTGAATCCGGCTTCGCCGCCGGCAGCGTGGTACAGCGACGTGGCCTGCGACAAGCCTGGCAGAGCGACGGCGGTGATGACGGCAACGGTGGCAAACGCAAACTTGAACGAGCTCATGGTGTCCATTCCTTGGTTGGGAAGTTCCCGCAAGCGACCTGCAGCGGGATGCCTGACGGCATGAGCAGTAATCTAAAAATCGCGCTCCAACAGAGACAGGTCCGGCAGATGACAGTTCGGACAGGTTGTTGGCTGAGCCTCACCAAGGGCTGCGCGCAATGAAGCTGCTGGTGATCGAAGACGAGGTCAAGCTGGCCGATTACCTGCGCAAGGGACTGACGGAAGAGGGATTCGTGGTGGACGTTGCGCACAATGGTGTCGACGGCCTTCACCTCGCCATGGAGTCCGACTACGAGCTGCTGGTGCTGGACGGCATGTTGCCCGGTATTGATGGCCTGAGCCTGCTTACCGCCCTGCGGCAGAGCAAGCAGACGCCGGTGCTGATGTTGACCGCCCGCGTACGCGTCGAGGATCGGGTGCGTGGCCTGCAGAGCGGCGCTGACGACTACCTGATCAAACCCTTCGCGTTTTCTGAACTGCTGGCGCGCATCCAGGGTTTGCTGCGGCGCGCCGGCCCAGCCCGCGCCCCGGGGGGCGCGACTGTTCTCGGGCTGGCGGACCTGGAGATCGACCTCGTACGCCGCAAAGCGATGCGCGCCGGACGAAGGCTTGACCTGACAGCGCAGGAATTCAGCTTGCTCGCGTTGTTCGTGCGCCGACAGGGCGAAGTCCTGTCGCGCACCGAGATCGCCGAGCAGGTGTGGGACATGAATTTCGACAGCGCCACCAACGTCGTCGACGTCGCCATCCGCCGCCTGCGGAGCAAGCTCGACGCGCCCTTCGAGGGCACCCTGCTCCACACCGTGCGGGGCATGGGTTATGTGCTGGAGGTGCGAAACACATGAGCCGCAGCCGCATAGGGTCGTTGGGGCGCCGGCTGTCGTACTGGCTGGCCCTGCAGAGCCTCGTGGGTCTGGTCGTGGTCTGTGCAGCGGTGTATGGCGCAACGCACCTGGGCTTCCAGTCCCGTCAGGCGGAGGAAATGGTGCAAAAGCAGGTGCAGCTCCGACACCTGCTCGCGGAGGCGGCGCGCGATGGTGACGTTGCGACCCTGAAGCACAAGCTCGACGACTTCTTCGTCGGGCACCCAGACATGGAGCTTGCACTGACCCGGGCGTCTGACGGTTCAGAGTTCTATCGGCGGTCTGCGCCAAGCCCAGCGATCGACCAGCGCGTCGCGCGTTTCACAGTACCCGCGCCGGCGCCAGCGCAAGGGACACTCGACGCCGTACTGATGCTGGACATTCGGGACGACGCTGCACTGCTGCGTCGTATCGGGTTCACGCTCGCCTTTGCTGCCCTGGCCGGAACGCTTCTCGTGTCGGCAGGCGGGTTCCTTCTTGTGCGCTTGGGCTTGCGCCCAGTGCGCGACCTGGTGGATCAGACCCGCCAACTTGCTGCCGACACGCTGCACAGGCGTCTGGACGGCTCCGCACAGCCTGAGGAACTCGAGCCGCTGATTGCCCAGTTCAACGAGTTGCTCGGCCGGCTGGAGCTGGCTTACGTGCAAATGGAAGGCTTCAACGCCGATGTGGCCCATGAGCTGTGCACCCCGCTGGCCACACTGATCAGCAGCACCGAGCTCGCGCTGCGCAAGCCCCGGGATGCCACTGAACTGCGCGAGGTGCTTGGCTCGAATCTGGAGGAGCTTCAACGCGTTGCCAGCATCGTCCACGACATGCTGTTCCTGTCGCAGGCGGACCGCGGCGTCATCGCACGACGCGTTCCGACCACCAGCCTGGCCGCGTTGGCGCTGCAGGTGTGCAACTACCATGAAGCTGCGCTCGAGGATGCGGGCCTGGCTCTGGAGATCGTCGGCGACGCCTCAGGCAGCTTCGACACCCCGTTGCTGCAACGGGCACTGTCGAATCTGGTCGGCAACGCCACACGCTATGCGCAGCGCGGCTCCACGGTGCGTGTTGAGATCATCCAGTCAGCACCCGGCGAAGTGCAGTTCCAGGTGGTCAATCGCGGCACCGCGATCGAGCCCAGTCACCTTCCGCGCTTGTTCGACCGCTTCTATCGCGGCGATCCTTCGCGCAGCCACGCGGATCGCAACCACGGGCTCGGGCTGGCCATCGTGGCGGCCATCGCGCGCATGCACGGAGGGCGGCCCCTGGCCGCATCATCCGAGGGCATCTCGTCGATTGGCATGAGCTTGAAGGACGGGCCAGCCAACGCTACTTCGCATCAGGCTGTCACGTCGATCCCAGAACACCTGCTCTCATGAGTTTCTGCTGGGCGATCACCTGCAACGGCGGATCAGCCAATTCACGCAAAGGCGTGCCGTTGACGAAGTACACCGGTGCTTGTCCCGTGCCCAGGCTGGTGTGACCGAAAAGGTTCTGCCGCATCGCGGTTTGAGGGGTCATCAGGTCACGTTCGTGATCTTGGTCCTTCTGTTCGCCACCTCGGACTGGATCAGCGACAGCCGCAAGCCCCCCCTGAGGACCAGGACGCGACGCCGCCCGCATGCCGCTCAGGGATGACTGATTCCTGGTTGAAGTGCGCAGTCCTGAAAGGGCCGTGTCTTCCGTGGAACTGCAGCCTTGCGGAATGTCACCACCGGAAGCTGCGCTCGGCAAGCAAGCGCCACCGGCGCTGACGGTGGCGGTAGAGAACCTGGGCGAACAACCAAACCGGCAACGTGAACAGGCCTGCATCGATGGTGACTGTGTCCCGATAGCGGGTGCGCCCACTGGCCGTGGAGATCGAGATGGTGTGATCCCAGACCTTGACCAGGGCGCTATGGCCGTTATCGCGCAGAAGGAAGCCAGTTGCCGAGTCGGGGTATGAGATCACGATGGCCTGTTTGCCGAAAGGCACGAAGCCGAAAACACGCACGCCGACCCAGTACGTGCCCTCGACCCAGGTCTGTGGCCAGATGTGCGGTTCGAGCGGCGTGAACTGAATCAGCGGGTAGGCGACAAAGTTCAGCAGACGCGTTGTCACGGCATGGGTGATCGCGTCATCCATCGAACAATCAAGGTCTGTGGAGATGTCGACTTGCATCTTGCATTGCTCGGCTTCATGGATCGCGCTGCGCTAGGACTCCAACGCGGTGGAGCTGGCTGCCATGGCCGCGCGAATCAATCTCGATGACGGAGACCAGCCGGCGCTGGTGTCATCGGTCGCGCTCCTCGATCAGCCGTTTGAGTTCAGGCGGGATGGCCAGCGGCTTGAAGGCGCTGACATTCGCGCCGCCGGTATTGCCCATCGCCAGGCGTCCGACCAGATGTCCGATCGGGACCAGTGCGATGCGCAGAACCTGACCGATCACCTCCCGCCAGTCGCCCGCTGACCAGCCCACCCGCAGCATCTGCCAGTGAACCCGCAGATGCGGCACGAAATCAAGCTGGCCGAGCACATGCGCCCGTTCCAGGGCCGCGAACGCGCTCCTGGCGTCGCCCGCGGCCCCGTGCTGCCCGGCTTCTGCCATGGCCGCCTCGAAGGCCTCGATGCGAGACAGCCCCGTTTTCAACATCACTTGCCATCCCCCTTCTTCAGCAGCCGAAGACCGTTAGCCACCACCAGCAGGCTGGCGCCCATGTCGGCAAAGATGGCCATCCACATGGTGGCGCTGCCGAACACCGCCAGCACCAGGAACACGGCCTTGATGCCCAGCGCCAGTGTGATGTTCTGCCACAGCACGGCATGTGTGGACCGGGACAGCCGGACGGTCTCTGCAATCCGGCGCAGATCGTCGTTCATGACCACCACATCCGCAGCCTCCATGGCGGTGTCGGTGCCGGCGGCACCCATCGCCACGCCGATGTCGGCCTGCGCCAGTGCTGGCGCATCGTTGATGCCGTCGCCGGTCATCGCGGTCAGGCCATGTTGGGTCTGCAGCGTCTTGATGGCCTCCAGTTTGTCTTCAGGCAGCAGGTTCCCGCGCGCTTCATCGATGCCGGCCTCGTGCGCGATGGCCGTCGCTGTCGCCTGGTTGTCGCCGGTCAGCATCACGGGCGTGATGCCCGGGGCTTTGAGCGATGCAATCGCCTCGCGGGACGAGGCCTTGATCGTGTCGGCCACCGCGAACAAGGCGATGGGGCCTGCGCCCGATGCGAGCAGGCTGACCGTGCGACCCGCTTCCTCGTGGGTACGCAAGGTCGCCTCCAGAGCCGGCGAACACTGACCGCGTTCCTCGATCAAGCGGTGGTTGCCCAGCACGTAGACGGCTCCGCCGACGTCGGCCTGGACGCCGCGGCCGGCGATGGCCTTGAAGTCCTTGGCCTCGACGTTGTTGGGGGTCAGGCCGGCGGCGATGGCGCGTGAGACCGGATGGTCCGAGTGCCCCGCCAGGACGGCGGCGATGTGCTCGGCGGTGGCTGCGTCGACCTCGGTGCCAATCACTTCCCACGCCACGAGCTTGGGCTTGCCTTCGGTGATGGTGCCCGTCTTGTCCAGCGCGATCGCCTTGATTTTGCGCGCTTCCTCCAGATAGATGCCACCCTTGATCAGGATGCCGCGGCGCGCTGCGGCGGCCAGGCCGCTGACGATCGTCACCGGTGTCGAGATCACCAGGGCGCAGGGGCAGGCGATCACCAGCAGGACCAGCGCCTTGTAGACCGCCTCCAGCCAGGTCCAGTCGAGCAACCAGGGACCGAGCAGTGCCACGGCCAGCGCGATGACGAAGACCGCCGGCGTGTAGACGGCGGCAAAGCGGTCGACGAAGCCCTGGGTGGGCGCCCTCGTCCCCTGGGCTTGCTCGACGGCGTGGATGATGCGAGCGAGCGTCGAGTTCGAGGCCAGCGCGTTGACCTCGAATTCGAAGGTACCGGTCTCGTTGATCGTCCCCGCGAAGACCGGATCGCCGACCGCCTTGTCGACCGGAATGCTCTCGCCCGTGACCGGCGCCTGGTTGATGCTGGAACTCCCGGCCGACATCACGCCGTCCATCGGCACGCGCTCACCCGGACGCACTTGCACGACGGCGCCGAGCATCACGGAGGCCACCGGCAAGGTCGCCCAGCTGCCGTCGGCCTGGCGCACCAGGGCTTCCTCGGGCGCCATTTCCAACAGGCCCTTGATGGCGTTGCGGGCGCGATCGACGGCCCGCGCCTCGATCGCCTCGGCGATGGCATACAGCGCCATCACCATGGCCGCCTCCGGCCACTGGCCGATCAGGAAGGCGCCGGTCACGGCCACCGTCATCAGCGCATTGATGTTCAGCCGCCCATGGCGCAGCGCCGTCAGACCTTTCTTGTAGACGTCGAAGCCAGCCAGCCAGATGGCGGCAGCCGCCAGAGCCAGGCCTGCGGCCTTCCAGACCTGCGTGTCCGGAGCGAAGAAACCAAGCACCTCCGCGCCGATGGCGAGCAGCAAGGCGCCACCCAGCCGCCATGCGCCGCCCGAGCCGGCGCCATGGTCATGGCCGTCGGCTCCGGCCTCAGAACCCGTCGCCGCGTCGTTTCCCTTGTCCTGGATGGGTTGCGGATCGAAGCCGGCTTTGCGGATCGCGACCAGGGCTTGTTCGACGGAAATCGCCGGTGCATCGATGGCCATCGTGCGCTGACCCAGCTGGAAGGTCATCGCGCGGATACCGGTGATGTGCTCGACTGCGCGCCGGATTTCCGACTCCTCGCTGGCACAGTCCATCGTCGGTACGCGAAAGCGGGCCACACCGGCGGTCAAATCCGCGCCGGGGAGCGTGCCCGCAGCGGGCGCATCGCCGTGGCAAGCGCCGCAGGCATCGGCAGGCTTGGCTGCTGCAGCGGCAGGGGTTGGAGAGTGGGGGGTGCTCACAGTGGCTTTCCTTGATGGGTTGCAGGCATTGGAAACCCTGAAGTCGGTTTAGAGTCAAGCACTTTGATCCCAGATGGAGAAGACCATGCGCATCGGTGATCTGGCCGAGTCGACCGGGACGGCGATCGAGACGATCCGTTTTTACGAACGCGAGGGTCTGATCCCCGCAGCGCAGCGCGCGGAAAACAACTACCGCATGTACACACCCGCACACGCGGAGCGGCTGTCGTTCATCCGCCACTGCCGTAACCTGGATATGACCCTCGATGAGATCCGGACGCTGCTGCGGCTGCGCGATGCGCCCCTGCAGGACTGCGGCGAGGTGAACGCATTGCTCGACGAGCACATCGGGCATGTCAACCACCGTATCCGCGAGCTGCGGACGCTGCAGAAGGATCTGAAGGCATTGCGCGCGCGGTGCGGCACGCCTCACGCCATCGAGCAGTGCGGCATCCTCAACGAGCTCGACACCGCGGCAGCCCAGTCCACGCCAGCGCCGCCGCACCGTCACATCCGCGGAACGCACTGAATCCCGGCACACCGGGCACGACTGCCGATGACGAACATGACGAGACGGTCATGTTCCTGTTCTGCGGCTGTTGGCATGCGGTTTCTACAGTCACCTTCGATGTCGGCAAGGCGCGCGGTTCTGCGCAGCTGCCGGCACTTACCCCATCGAAAGGACTGAACATGCAATCGACCCGTCGACTCCGTACCGCTGCCCTCGTCGCCCTGAGCGTCGTCCCTTTCCTCAGTTTTGCCGCCAGCGGACCTGTGTTCATGAACGGCCAATCCATCTATGGGCAGCCGGCGACCCAGGGCGCTCCCGTTCGCGTCGTGGACCTCGCTGCCACGGATCGGCTCCACGTCGGCTACGGCGAAAGCGTGGTCTTCCGCAGCGGCGCACAGCAGTTCTCGTGGACCTTCAACGGGCTCGACCGGAGGTCCGTCGATGTCAGTCAAATCGCACCGGCAGGCTTTGCCAGCAAGCCCTTCGCCGTGCACGTCGGCCGCAGCCCGTCGAATCGACACTGAGATCGTTTCGGTGCAGTTATTGGCTTCTGCGCGCTGGCAGGAATTCGCAGGTTGCCAGTGCGCTGCCCCGGCCGGCGCGTCCCCAGTTGTTTTACAAGGCGGGGAGCCCGTGTCTAGGCCGCCAAGTGCGGAGAGATGGAGATGCCTCGCCGCATTGACTGCGACCAGTCCTGTGCACAGGGTGCGAGCGTGACGAGCGCCTCGATGTGCCGGGCAACTGCTCTTGGCCGTATCACGCGTGGAGAGAGGGCTCGCCCGAGCGGTCAGCTCACGGAGCTGAAGCGATCCAGAATCCGTCCGCCGCTCTATCCGGCGCTGGTTGGCGGTGATCGGCGTTGGACGCCTGCTCCGTGATAGCTTACTGTTTGCCCTATCTTGCCTCTGGCTCCAGAGACTTCTATGCAAGTCAAGTACCTCGACGCAGCGCTTGCTCAGACACTGACCTGGATTTGGTTGGTCGTGCTTGCTGCCGGTGGGGTGGCCTGGTTGATTCACCGCTACTGGCGCGCGCGGCATCCAATCCCGCGACCGGAGCCCGTGTTCAGATACAGCCAGCGACTGCAACAGCGTCTTGCGAAGAGTCTGGTGGCCAAAAAGCGCAAGGATCCGAAGCGCCCGGCCACGAGCCACTGACAACGGGACTGATGATGACCATCCTGCAAAGCTCTGCTCTGTTTGCATCGAAGCTCGCGACCGCATGCGACAAAGGCACGTCGCGCCGGCCGGGGTGGGCGTCGCAGGTGGTCCCGTGGCTTTGGATCTGCCAAAAGGTAGGCAACGAGTCCGCTGGGTTGGGCCCTGGAAAACCCTGCGTCCGTTAGACTCATCGCCATGTCCCGCTTCCTTGCCATCGTCTTTCTTGTTCTGCTGCCGTTCCAGTTCAGCTGGGCGGCAGTGGCACCGTACTGCGGGCATGAGCGTGAAGTTGTGTCCGGGCACTTCGGTCATCATGAGCACCACCATCACTCTGCGGCTGAGGGCGATGGCGATGGCAAGACGTTTGCGGATTCGAAAGCCGCCACCGAACTTCAGGCCGACAAAGCGCCAGGCGCCATCGATCTGGACTGTGGTCAGTGCCATGGCAATTGCAGTGTGATGCTGTCCTTGCCGTCAAACCTTCCCGCCGGGGTTTCGGTTGAGCCGCCGGGCGCCACCATCGACGTGGCCAGCGGCGCACACACGCCCACCCGACCCGAACGCCCTCAGTGGCGCCCCCTCGCCTGATCGGCGAGGCGGGTCTCTTCCCTTTCTGAAGCCCGTTCGCGCCTGAGTGTGCGCCGCAGCCTGCGGCGCCGTCGGGCACGACGCGACCTGTTGGTCGCCGCTTGCCGATCTCCCGTGAGTTGTTTTCAACACTGGAGCATCGGATGACACCAAGAACTCGAACGAGGGCCCTGCTGCTGCGCGCCAGCGTGGTTGCCGCCGCGACCTTCTGCGGCACGACTGTGCAGGCACAGGCCGCTACGGCGGCCGCTGCGACTGCCACGGCTGCAGGAGCGGCAGGCACGGAAGCCCCCGCAAGCACACTGAGCCTGCGCCAGGTTTATGAAGCTGCATGGGCCCGCCAGCCCGAAGCCCTGGCGCTGCAGGCGCGGCGCGACGCTGTACGCGCTCAGCAAAGCGCAGCGAAGGCGTGGACGCCAGAGCCGGCAGCGCTGGAGCTCTCGAACAAGACCGACCGCCTGGGCAACAACCAGGGCGCGCGTGAGGTCGAGGTCGGCATCGCCGTGCCGCTGTGGCTGCCCGGTGAACGTGGCCGCAGCGCAGCGCTGGCCGACGCCGAGGGCGCTGCCATCGAAAGCCGGGCCACTGCGGCACAACTGCGCGTCGCCGCCACCGTCCGCGATGCCTGGTGGCAGTGGCAGCGTGCGCGCATCGAGGTCGGAACCGCCCGCGATCAGCTAGACAACACCCGCCTCATTGCCGCCGACGTAGCACGGCGTGCGAAGGCCGGGGATCTGGCCCGAGCCGACCAGCACCAGGCTGACGGCGCGGTGGCCAGCGCGGAAGCTGCCGTGGCGCAGGCCGAGGCCGGCCTCGCGGCGGCACGACAGCATCTGCGTGCGCTGGCCGGCGCCGCACCCGCATCGTCTGGCGCAGGCGACACGCTGGCCGAGCCGGATCCTGGCGCCGCAGCCACTGAGCTCGAAGCGCACGCCGCTTTGCAGGAGCTCAAAGACCGCGCCACCGTGGCAGATCGAACCGTCGCGCTGACCGCCACCCAGTCGCGCGCCAACCCCGAGCTGATGCTGGCAACCACGCGAGACCGCGGTGCCCGCGGCGAGGCGTCCCAGCAAACCATCACGCTGGCCATCCGCATCCCCTTCGGCGCTGGGCCGCGCTTCGATGCCCGCAGCGCCAACGCGCGCGCCGAGGCGACCGAAGTCCAGGCGCAGTTGGCACTGGAACGTGAACGTCTCACTGCAGAACGGGAAGCGGCGCGCGTGCGTGTCGAAGCCTCGCGCACGCAGTTGGCAGCCGCCGAAAGGCGCGCGCAACTCGCCCGCGAGTCGCGCGGCTTCTTCGATAAGTCCTTCCGACTCGGCGAAACCGATCTGCCGACACGCCTGCGCATCGAGGCCGAAGCCGCCGAGGCCGAGCGCCAGGCCGCACGCACCCGCATCGCGCTCGCAGCGGCGATTTCTGCATGGCGCCAGGCCTTGGGCCTTCTGCCCCAGTAATACGCCCGTGACGCCATTCAACGAATCCTTCAGGACACCCCCCACATGAACTTCCCGAATCTCCCGGCCGCACTGTGTGCTGCGGCCATCTTTGCTTCATCCCCAGCCTGGGCCGGCCCAGGCCACGACCACGGTGACGCGGCGCCCGCGGCCGTCGGCCAGGCGCTGCCGCGCTTCTCGGCTGTGTCCGAGACCTTCGAACTCGTCGGCGTGCTCAGCGGCAAGCAGATCACGCTGTACCTGGATCGCTTCGCCGACAACAGCCCGGTGCGCGGCGCTCAGATCGAGCTCGAGATCGGCGGGGCCAAGTTCAAGGCCGAGAAGCACGGCGACGACGAATACGAGGTCGTGCTGCCCGAGGCCCCCAAAGCCGGTGTTTTGCCGGTGACCGCCACGGTGACCGCCGGTAACGAAGCCGACCTGCTTGCCGGTGAACTCGACATCCACGAGGCGGCGCACGCCGACGAGGCTGCACACATGCATTCGTGGACCGAATACGCAGGATGGGTGGCAGGTGGCATCGCCGCGCTGGGCTTGCTGGTCTGGGGCGGGCGTCGTGCGGTCCATGCGCGCAACGCCCGTGCAGGAGCAGCCGCATGAAGCGCACCTTGATCGCCTCCAGCCTGGGGCTGCTGATCGCCCTGACAGGGCTGGGCTCCGCCCATGCCGGCCCCGGCCACGACCACGGCGATGCCCCCGCCGCGCCCAGCGCCAACGGCCCGCAGCGGCAGCCCGATGGCAGCGTCTTCCTGCCCAAGCCCGCGCAGCGCCAGCTGGGTGTGCGCACCGTCGTCACCGAAGCCGCCGAACTGCCCCGCACCGTGGAACTGAGCGCCAAGGTGCTGATGGACCCGAATGCCGGTGGCAAGGTGCAGCCGCTGAACGCGGGCCGCATCGAACCCGGACCGCGCGGCCTGCCCAACCCCGGGCAGACGGTGCGCAAGGGCGAGGTGCTCGCCTACGTCGTGCCCTCGGCGGCGCCCATCGAGCGCTCCAACCAGGCGGCACAGCTCGCCGAGCTGCGTGCCGCCAAAGCCCTGGCCGACAAGCGCATCGCACGTCTGCAGGAACTGGCCGACACCGTGCCGCGCAAGGAGATCGAAGCCGCCGAGAGTGAAGCCGCCAGCCTGTCGGCGCGCATCGCCGCGGTGGGCGGTGGCCTGTCCACGCGCGAGGCGCTGCTGGCGCCCGTGTCGGGCGTGATCGCCTCGGCCAACGTCGTGGCCGGCCAGGTAGTGGATGCACGCGAGCTCATCTTCGAGATCGTCGATCCCTCGCGCCTGCGCATCGAGGCATTGGCCTTTGATGCCACCATCGCTGCCAACGTCGGCACCGCGACGATGGCCCTGGGCAACCAACGTGTGCCGCTCAGCTTCATCGGCGCCTCGCGCAGCCTGCGTGAGCAGGCGCTGCCCCTGGCCTTCCGCGCCCAAGGCGCTGCACTCAACCAGTTGGCCGTCGGCCAGCCGGTGCGCGTGTTCGTGCAGACGAAGGACAAGGTCAAGGGCATCCCGGTGCCGGTGGCCTCGTTGATGAAGAACCCGGCCAACCAGACCGTGGTCTGGGTGAAGACGGCGCCGGAACGCTTCGAACCCCGAACCGTCACCACCGAGCCGCTGGACGGTGTCAACGCCGCTGTCACTTCAGGGCTCGAACCCGGTGACCGTGTCGCGACTCAAGGCGCCACCTTGATCAACCAGGTGCGCTGACATGTTCAAGTGGCTACTCGAAAACAGCCTGGCCAACAGGCTGCTGGTGCTGATCGCGGCCGTCGTGCTGATGGTCTACGGCGCGTTCACGCTGACGCGCACGCCGGTGGACGTGTTCCCCGATCTCAACAAGCCCACGGTCACGATCATGACCGAGGCGGGCGGCATGGCCGCCGAGGAAGTTGAGCAGCTCATCACCTTCCCGCTGGAGACGACGATGAACGGCCTGCCGGGCGTGGAGAGCGTGCGCTCCACCTCGTCGGCCGGCCTGTCGTTCCTGTACGTCACCTTCGACTGGAGCGTGGACATCTACCGCGCCCGCCAGCTGGTCGCCGAGCGCTTGTCGGCGATGGAAGAAGGCTTGCCCGAAGGCCTGGTGCCGCGCATGGGACCGATCAGCTCGATCATGGGCGAGATCATGCAGATCGCGATCCCGGTCGACGAGAAGAAGATCAGCCCGATGGCCGTGCGCGAGTACGCCGACTGGGTGCTGCGGCCCCGGCTGCTGGCGGTGCCCGGCGTCGCGCAGGTCATCCCGATCGGTGGCGAGGTACGGCAGTTCCAGGTGCAGCCGAACACGGCACGCATGGCCGAACTCGGCATCACGCACGACCAGCTGGAGGCCGCGCTGCGCGGCTTCTCGGCCAACACCTCCGGCGGCTTCCTGGAGCTCAACGGGCGCGAGTACCTGATCCGCCACCTGGGCCGCACCTCGCGGCTGGAAGACCTGAGCAACTTGGCGGTTGGGAGTGCGACGGGCAGCAACCGTGGTCAACCCATCCTGCTGCGCCAGATCGCCGAGGTGACTTTCGCCGCGGCCATCAAGCGCGGCGAGGGCGGCTTCGAAGGCAAGCCGGCGGTCATCCTGGGCATCCAGAAGCAGCCCACCGCCGACACCATCGCGCTCACGCGCACCATCGAAGAAGCGCTCACAGGGCTGAAGGCTTCACTGCCTGCGGGCATGGAAGCACCGCGGGTGACGTTCCGGCAGGCCAGCTTCATCGAGGCATCGATCACCACGCTGCAGGGCAAGCTGATCGGCGCCTCGGTCTTCGTCGCGGTGATCCTGTTCTTCTTCCTCGGCACCGTCCGGCCCACCGTCATCGCGCTGACGGCGATCCCGGTGTCGATCTTCATCACCGCGCTGGTCTTCCGCTACTTCGGCTTGTCGATCAACACGATGACGCTGGGTGGCCTGGCGATCGCCATCGGCGGCCTGGTGGACGACGCGGTGGTGGACGTGGAAAACATCCTGCGCCGGTTGAAGCAAGACCGGGCGCGCCCGCCGCACGAGCGGCAGCCGACGCTGCAACTGGTAGCCCAGGCCTCGATGGAGGTGCGTTCGGGCATCCTGTACGCCACCGTCATCATCGTGCTGGTCTTCCTGCCGCTGTTCGCGCTGCCGGGCATCGAAGGGCGGTTGTTCGTGCCGCTGGGCGTGGCGTTCATCGCCTCGACGCTGGCTTCGCTGCTGGTGTCGGTGACGGTGACGCCGGTGCTCAGCTACTACCTGCTGCCCCGCCTGAAGACGTTGGACCACGGTGACACGCGGGCCCTGGCCTGGCTGAAGAAGTACTACCGCGGCGGCCTGCAGGCGGTGCTGAACCGCCCCAAGGCTGCCCTGGCAGCCGCCGGCATGGCGGTGCTGGTGGCGGGTGCCGCCGTGCCCTTCTTCCCCACCACCTTCCTGCCGCCCTTCAACGAAGGCACCTTGCTGGTGGGCATTCGCCTGAACCCCGGCGTCACGCTCACCGAGAGCTCCACGCTGGCGCGGCAGGCCGAGGTGCTGATCTCGCAGGTGCCCGAGGTCACGCACGTCGGACGGCGCAGCGGCCGGGCCGAGCTCGACGAACACGCCGAGGGCGTGCATGTCAGCGAGCTCGATGTCGGTATTGTTCCCGCCGAGCAGCTGACGCGCACCATGGACGAGGTCCGGGCCGACATCCGCGGTCGCCTGGTCAACCTGCCTGCGGCCATCGAGGTCGGGCAACCGATCTCGCACCGCATCGACCACATGCTCTCGGGTGTGCGCTCGCAGATCGCGATCAAGATCTACGGCGAAGACCTGGACGCCCTGCGCGGCCAGGCCGATGCACTGCGTGCCAAGCTGGCCACCATCCAGGGCATCGCCGACCTGCAGATCGAGAAGCAGGTGCTCGCGCCACAGATCAAGGTACGCGTGGACTACGCGGCTGCGGCGCAGTATGGCGTGCCGGCACCGCAGATCCTGGCCACGCTGCAGGGCCTGGTGGAAGGCGAGCGCGTCGCGCAGATCGTCGAGGGCAACCGACGCTTTGCGCTGGTGGTGCGGTTGCCGGAGTCGGCGCGTTCGATCGAGGGCTTGAGCCAGATCCTCATCGAGACGCCCAGCGGGCGGATCCCGCTGTCGAAGGTGGCCAGCATCGAGGACAGCGACGGCCCCAACCAGATCAGCCGTGACGACGGCAAGCGGCGCATCGTGCTGTCGGCCAACGCCTCGGGCCGGCCGCTGTCGGAGATCGTGGCCGACATCCGCCAGGTGGCCGCCGAGACCAAACTGCCCGAGGGCATGTTCATCACGCTGGGCGGGCAGTTCCAGGCGCAGGAAGAAGCCTCGCGCCTGATCGGCCTGCTGTCCATCGTTTCGCTGACGCTGATGTTCGTGGTGCTCTACACGCGCTACCAGAGCGCTGTGCTGTCGGCGCTGATCATGGTGAACATCCCGCTGGCACTGGTGGGCGCTGTGATCGGGCTGTGGTTGTCGGGCCAGCCGCTGAGCGTGGCGGCGATGGTCGGCTTCGTCACGTTGGCCGGCATCTCGGTGCGCAACGGCATCCTGAAGGTCAGCCACTACATCAACTTGATGCGCTTCGAGGGCGAGCACTTCGACCAGAAGATGATCGTGCGCGGCTCGCTGGAGCGGCTGAGCCCGGTGCTGATGACGGCGCTGGTCACGGCCTTCGCGCTGGCACCGCTGCTGTTCGAGGCCGAACGTCCCGGCACCGAGGTGCTGCACCCGGTGGCCGTGGTGATCTTCTCCGGGCTCATCAGCTCGACCCTCCTCGACACCTTCCTCACGCCCGCCATGTTCTGGCTGTTCGGCCGCAAGCCGGCAGAGAAGCTCATGAATGCCAAGGACGCCGAGGCGCTGTGATCGCCATCTCAACCGTTCCCCCCGCTCCCATTTCCCACTCCACTGAAAGGAAACTCATGAAAGCCAAGTTCTACGCTGCCGCCGCCATCGCTCTCGCCCTGGCCAGCGCCGCACACGCCGGAGGCGCACACGACCACAGCCCCAAGCATGGCGGCGTGGTCACCGAGGCCAAGGACATCGACTATGAACTGGTCGCCAAGCCGGCCGCGATCCAGTTGCACCTGCGCGACCACGGCAAGCCGGTCGACGTGTCCAAGGCCAGCGCCAAGCTGACACTGCTCAGCGGCACCGAGAAGCAGGAGGTCGAACTCAAGCCGGTCGGCGACAAGCTGGAGGCCACGGGCAGCTTCAAGGTGGGCCCTGGCACCAAGGTGGTCGCCATCGTCACGATCGCCGGCAAGCCGTCCGGAACCGTGCGGTTTGCGCTGAAGTAGGGCGGGCCCGACCATGAGCCAAGCTCAACTTCCCCAGCGCAGGACACTGCTGATCGGCTTGGCGGCGGTGGGCCTCCTGCCCCTGTCGGGTTGCATGACGAAGCCCCTTCGCCCGGTCAATGCCGACGGCACCTACTGCCACCGCATCGGCAAGAGCTACCGTCCAACGTTGACCTGCTCACCGACCGCCGTGCCGACCGACGCCGTCGAGGCCGAGGCCAAACGCTTCGAGGCCGACCCCGCTGCGCTGACCGTGTACGTGCTGCGCAGCCGCTGGGGAGATGCCAGTGTGGTGGTGCCTGTGGCGGTCGATGGCGCCACCATCGCGGCGACCATTCCGGTTTCGTTGGTGCGTTTGCGCCTGAAGCCCGGCGCACATCGCGTGTCCGCGCAATGGGAGGGCCGGAGCATCGACATGAGTGTTGAAGGCCGCGCCGGCGACTTGCGGGTGGTCGAGCTCATCGGCTCGGGCTGGGCCTGGGGTACCAGCTTCACCTGGCAGATGGCTCAGGCTGAGTCGGTGAAAACACGCGCAAAGGCTTCAAAATTGGTTGCAGATCTGGACCTCCGCGGTTGAGTTCATTGAAGTCGACACCACCCGGTGTGGAAGCGCATGGGTCTCGACGGAAAGAGCAGCCCGAGCCGGCTCGTTGAAAGGTCGCTGCACTCCCATAGGGCGCCTGAACTCCCGGACGGGCATCCTGCGATCGGCGTCAAGCAGAGTTGCGGCCTTTGTGGCGGTCGCGGCTGAACCGGCAACGACACGGATTCATCCTGCAGTGAAACTTCACACGTTGTGAGCAGCCTGAATGGGACATACGGCAGCACCCCGGCCAGCCGATCGGCCACCGGATGGATCTGGCTGTCTGCCGCCTGGGCCGTCGCCCTGGTGTCGACCTTCGCTGCGCTGTTCATCGGCGAGGTGATGGGCATGACGCCCTGCCAGCTCTGCTGGTACCAGCGCATCCTGATGTTTCCGCTGGCTGTGATCCTCGGCATGGCGGCCTTCGGCAACGACCGGCGCGGCGCGATCTACGCCTTGCCGCTGGCACTGGGCGGTGTCGCAGTGGCGGGGTATCACGCCGCACTCGTCGCAGGCTGGGTGCCGCAGTGGTGGATTCCCTGCGGCGCCGGCCCGTCCTGCAGCGATCAGAAGCTGGTGATCCTCGGCGACATCCAGATCCCTTGGCTGTCGCTGCTGGCCTTCTCTGCCATCGCCGCCCAGCTGCTCGTCTACCTGAGAAAGACCCGTCCATGAACACCAAGAAGCTCGCCGTCGGCGGCATCCTGATCCTCGTGGTCGCCGCCTTCGCCCTGGGCGTGAGCATGTACCGGAAGCAAACGCAGAGCGCTCAGGACCAGACAGTGCGCGCCGAGCAGAAACGCCTCGTGCGCATGCACTCGCCGGTGCTCGGCCCGCAGGGCGCGCCGGTCACGATCGTCGAGTTCTTCGACCCGGCCTGCGAGACCTGCCGCGCGTTCTATCCGATCGTCAAGAGCCTAATGGCGAAGTACCCCGAGGAGGTCCGGCTCGTCATTCGCTATGCGCCGTTCCACCAGGGCTCCGACCAGGTGGTGAAGCTGCTCGAAGCGGCCAAACGCCAGGGCCAATACCAGCCGGTGCTGGAAGCGGTGCTGCAGGCGCAGCCGACCTGGGCCGACCACGGGCGGCCCAACCCCGACCTCACCTTCGAGATCGCGAAAGCGGCCGGCCTGGACATCGAGCGGGCCCGGGAGGACATGGCACGGCCCGAGATGCAGGCGCTGCTGGCCCAGGATGTCGAGGACCTCACCGCCCTGCAGGTGAGCCGCACACCCACCTTCTTTGTCAACGGCCGGAGCCTGCCCAGCTTCGGTCCGGACCAGCTCGCCGCCCTCGTGGCCGAGGAAGTGGCAAAGGCGAAGCGATAGGCCGACGGCGGCTGCTGTTCTGACGGCCCACCGCCGGTCGTGCTCAGACCGCCGACGTCGCCGGTCCGGCATCGAGGCATCGCCGCAATAGGCGGGTGTTGGCGGCCTGCATGCGCAAGCTGCTGACCACGCTCAATGCCGTGGTCAGAACCAACAAACCTTGGGATAACTCGCCCCAGGGCACTTGACTCGGCAAACGGTTAATCAGTCGCGTCCGGTTGCGAAGGCCGAGCGTTACCGACTCCTGAGGTCCTATGCGCGGATTGACGTTCTGCGCGCTCCGGGCTCCAGCTTCAGTCCCCACACCTGTTCGGTGGACCGCGAACCGATGTGCTGCAAATGCTCAGAGTCGCAGGCGATCAAGCCTTGGTGCGCGGCTGCAGCTGGCGCAAATGCGCCCACGCAGACCCTGACGGTGGAAACAACGTGTTGTGGGTCGACACGTCATGCGGCTCCACGCGCCAATCGTGATCCCCGGCACCACCCATCACTTCTGCTTGGCGAGCCACTTGTCGAACTGCGCGATTTCCTTCTTCTGCGCCACGATGATTTGCCGGGCCATGGCTTTCATCTCCACAGACTTGCCGTGCGCAAGTTCCATCTCGGCCATGTTCAAGGCTTGCTGATGGTGCATCTTCATCATCATCGCGAAGTCCTTGTCGACGTCGCCCGACATCGCCATCTTCTGCATGCCGTCCATGCCCATCATCATGGACGCCTTCATGTCATGCGGCCCTGCAGCGCCCTTGTGCATCTGTCCCACGGGCATGCTGGCCGCCGGGGCCATTGTCGGAGTCGTTTGCGCCTGGGCCGGAGCCGATGCGAGCGCAAGGGCCGCCATCGGTACGAGGAACAGGGCCTGGAGGGGGTTGCGCGTCTTGATGTTCATGGGGATTTCCTTAAGGTGAATTTCGGTGATCAGTGCGCCATGAAATGGCATCGCGCCAACGGTTCAGGCGCCGCGTTGTGCAGGCACGCTGTAGCGCAACGCAGCCACGCGACGCTTGTACGACCCCTGGAGGCTTCATCAATCCGCGCGAGCATGAGACTTCCTGAACCGCCAGGCGTTCTGCAAAGGCTCAGCGTGGCTGGTTGCGACGGCGCTGGCTGTGCGGCAGCGAACACTGGAGTCAGCCGCCTCTGCCACGGCGCTGAAAGGCGCCTGTCACGACGCCGTCTCGGCCCAGTTGGCAGCTTGCGCGCAGTGAGCAAGCTGCCGTCTCGCGAACCACACGGTCAGCAGCGGCAGCACGATCCACTGCAGCAGCGGCACCAGGCCGATGTCGGTGCCTGGCACCAGGGGCATCGTCGGCAGGTAGTTCCAGCTGGCCGTCCAGTACCCGCGCGTCGCAAGCCACTCGATGACAGCGGTGATCGAAACGCCGATCGCAACGAACAAGGACAACTGCCAGCCCTTCGACGCCAGGATCCAGCTGCGGCTGTGCACGACAACAGCCACGACGCCATAAGCGAGCAGCATGATCACCGCGTCGCCGACCGTGGCCTGCAGGCAGGCCTTCGTCACCTGGGCGTGAGGCATCTCGGCCATTCCGACGAACAAGGGCGCCTGCAGGATCTCCCACGCGAAGTTGAGCAGCAACGCGAAGGCTACGACGTTGAACTCTGAGGCGTCGCTCAGAGCACCGACAGCTCGGCCGAGCCTCGTGCCAACGCGCTCAGGTCGGAACATGTCGGCATCTCCAGAAGAGTGGGTGGGGTGATGTCGTCAACAGAGCCACTGGCCTGCGTGCCGATCATCATCCCCTGGGCCGCGACATCCCCGGCCGGGACAATCGCAACCGCTTCCACCGCCTCTATCGGCAGCCGCAGCACGAGCCACGCTTCTGCGGCGCTGCTTCACCGGCAGCCGCCTCGACCGGAACCGGCGTGTAGCCCGCGTCCTTGATGGCTTCTGCCAGTTCCTCGGCGTCGGCCGAGACCGGCTCCACCTGCACCCGGTGCGTGGCCAGGTCGATCTGAACCTTGGCATCCTTATCTGTGGCCTTCAGCACCTTGGTGATGGTGCTGACGCAGTGGCCGCAGGTCATGTCGTTGACTTCGAAAGCAATCATGGTGGTTCCAGTGGGTTGTTGATGGCTTGACTCTCCACCCTCCTACTGTTGGAAGGTCAAGAACTCATTCCGGAAGTCCACAAATGAACCAGGCAGAATCGCCGGCGGGTGTTGACCTTGCCATCGTTAGAACCTTGACGATGCAACATCGAACAACTTCCCGAGGCATCCATGAACACCGACGCACTGTCCGACATCAAGCTTCAGGTCACCGGCATGACCTGTGCATCGTGCGTCATGCGCGTCGAAAAGTCGCTCAAGGCGGTCCCCGGCGTCAGGCAAGCCAGCATTAATCTCGCGACCGAACAAGCCGTCGTGGGCGCCGACCCTTCAGTGACGGCCGAAACGCTGGCGGCTGCCGTGCGCAAGGCCGGCTACGACGTGGCGACGACCGAAACCACGCTGCTGGTCGAAGGCATGACCTGCGCCTCCTGCGTGTCTCGCGTCGAGAAGGCGCTGCGAAAGGTCCCCGGCGTGTCCGGCGCCACGGTGAACCTCGCCACGGAGAAGGCGAGCATCCAGGCGCTGTCGACCGTTCCAGTCGCGGCGCTGAAGGCCGCGATCGAGAAGGCCGGCTACAGCGCGAAGGACGTTCAGGACGCGAAGTCGCAGCCGGCGGCTCGTTTGCCGGCCTGGTGGCCCGTGGCCGTGAGCGGCGCGTTGACGCTGCCACTGGTCTTGCCGATGCTGCTGCAGCTCTTCGGCATCGACTGGATGCTGGACGGCTGGCTGCAGCTGGCGCTGGCGACCCCGGTGCAGTTTTGGCTCGGCTGGCGCTTCTACCGCGCCGGCTGGAAGGCCGTGCTCGCCAAGGCCGGAAACATGGATTTGCTGGTGGCGCTCGGCACAACGGCCGCCTACGGACTCTCGGTATACCTGCTGTTCAAGCATGCCGACCACGGCATGCCGCACCTGTACTTCGAAGCCTCCGCGGCCGTCATCACACTGGTGCTGCTGGGCAAATGGCTCGAGCAGCGCGCGAAGAGGCAGACCGCCGATGCGATCCGCGCGCTGAACGCGCTGCGCCCGACGACTGCCCGCGTGCGCCGCGGCGCCGTCGAGGTCGACGTTCCGGTGGACCAGGTCCTGCTCGGCGACCTCGTCATCGTGCGCCCTGGTGACCGCGTGGCCGTCGATGGCGACATTGTCGAAGGCCGCAGCCACATCGACGAATCGCTCATCACCGGCGAGAGCCTGCCGGTGGCCAAGGGTGTCGGCGACAAGGTGACCGGCGGCGCCATCAATGCCGAAGGCGCGCTGACGGTGCGCACGACGGCCATCGGCGCCGAGACGACGCTGGCCCGCATCATCCGCATGGTCGAGTCGGCCCAGGCCGCGAAGGCGCCGATCCAGCGCATCGTCGACCGCGTGAGTGCGGTGTTCGTGCCGGTGGTGCTGGTCATCGCGCTGCTCACCTTCCTGGGATGGTTCGGCTTCACGGGTGATTGGGAGCATGCGCTCATCAACGCCATCGCGGTGCTGGTCATTGCCTGCCCATGTGCGCTGGGGCTGTCCACACCAACGGCCATCATGGCCGGCACGGGTGTCGCGGCGCGCCACGGCATCCTCATCAAGGACGCCGAAGCGCTAGAAGTCGCGCACGCTGTCACCGTGGTCGCGTTCGACAAGACCGGCACGCTCACCGAAGGCAAGCCTTCGCTCGCGGCGGTGGTCGCGGCGGACGGTTCGACCCGGGATGAGGTGCTGCGGCTGGCCGCTGCGCTGCAGAAGTCGAGCAGCCATCCGCTCGCCGTGGCCGTCATGGACCAGGTTCGGCATGAGCGCCTGCCGGTGCCCGAGGCGCACGATGCCCAGGCGCTGCCGGGGCGCGGGGTGCAGGGCGCGGTGCGTGGCCAGACGCTGGCCCTTGGCAGCACGCGCATGCTGCGCGAGCTGGGTCTCGAAGAAGGCGGCTTACATGCTGAAGCGCAACGGCTGGAGCGGCAGGGCAGGACCGTGTCGTGGCTGGTTCAGTCCGATGTTGCCAAGCGTCGTCTGCTCGGTCTCCTGGCATTCGGCGACACGGTGAAGCCGGCCGCCGCGGAGGCCGTGTCGCGGCTGCATCAGCTCGGCATCCGCACCGTGATGTTGACCGGGGACAACCGTGGCGCGGCCGACGCCGTCGCGAAGGAACTGGGCATCGCCGATGTGCGTGCCGAGGTGCTGCCGGGCGACAAGGCGGCGATCGTCAAGGAACTGCGCGACGCAGGCGAGGTGGTGGCCTTCGTCGGCGATGGCCTGAACGACGGACCCGCGCTCGCCGCCGCTTCGGTGTCATACGCGATGGCGGATGGCGCCGACGTGGCCACCGAGACCGCCGGCATCACGCTGATGCGCAGTGACCCGCGCTTGGTGGCCGACTCGCTGGACATCTCGCGCCGCACCTACTCGAAGATCAAGCAGGGCCTGTTCTGGGCCTTCGGCTACAACGTGCTCGGCATTCCGTTGGCGGCTCTGGGTTTGCTGAACCCTGTCATCGCCGGTGCCGCGATGGCCTTCAGCAGCGTCAGCGTTGTGCTCAACGCGCTGACCCTGAGCCGCTGGCGCGGTGTCGCCGACAGGCATTCGGCGCAGCCGACAAACCAGCAGCCCCGAACGGTGGCAGCCTTGGGAGAGCAGCGATGAGCATGAACATCGGCGAAGCCTCGAAAGCTTCTGGCGTGTCGGCGAAGATGATCCGTCACTACGAGAGCGTCGGGCTCTTCCCCGAGGCGGCGCGCACCGATTCCGGCTACCGGCAGTACACCGCCAAGGAAGTCAGCACGCTGCGCTTCGTGCGCCAGTCTCGCGACCTCGGTTTCTCCATCGACCAGATCCGCGAACTGCTCGGCCTGTGGCAAGACCGCAAGCGGCCGAGCCGGCAGGTGCGCGCGCTGGCGCAGGCGCATATCGAAGAGCTCGACGAGAAGCTGCAGGAGCTGCAGTCGATGAAGGCGACGCTCGAGCACTTGGTGCACTGCTGCCACGGTGACGACAGGCCCGACTGCCCGATCATCGACTCGCTCTCCCACGAAACAGCCGATCCGGCGCCTCCTACGCATCACGCAGCAGGCAGGATCGTCGGACTGCAACCGGGGCGGGCGCGTCGCCGAGCGACCTGATCGACGCTGCCGGCTGCAACAAAGCGGATTCAGCGCGCCAGGTCGATCGTCAGGCTCACCGGGGCACTGCCCTTGTTGGTCCACATCCAGCAGTAGTCCTGCCCGACCGTGACGCTCAACGTGTCGCGGCCACTGCTGACCTGTGCCTGTTTGGCAGGGAACACCGCCTCCTTGCCGACGTGGTAGTGGATGTTGAAGTCCACTGGCGCGCCGGTCGTGAAAACCAAGCGAACGCCCTCCCCCACTGCCAGCTTGCCGCAGACCTCGACGAACTTGCCCGCCGCAATCTGCGTCTTGTGAGCGAAGCGCCCGTCGGGAGACCAGGCGATGTCGACGATGTGGCTGGACGCGAAAGCCACGTCGGAGAGTGCGAGTATGGCCAGCACGCCGCAGACTCGGATTTGCATCATTTTCTTGCTTTCTGCTCGATGGCTTCCTGGATTCTCAATCGTCGTGGGGAAGACCGGGCCAGCCCACCGCGAGCGGGCCCGACGCCGCCTACTGTGCCATCTGCATCTCGGTGACCGTGAACTTGCCTGCGTCGTTGATGGCCTTGAACTTGATCTTGTCGCCGGCCTTCAGCTTGTCGAGCATCGCCTTGTCCTTGACCGTGAAGACCATCGTCATCGCCGGCATGTCCAGGCTCTTGATGTCTGCATGCTTGAGGGTCAGCTTGCCGCCCTCCTTGTCGACTTTGCGCACCTCGCCGTCGGTCATGTCGCCCGTGGCGGCTTGTGCCATCGGCTTGGCATGATCACCATGCGCACCGTGGCCGCCCTGGTGGCTGGCAGCCCAGGCCGGCGATGCGGCTGCGGCAGAAATCAGCAAAGCGACCGCAGTGGCGCGGAAGAAGGTCTTTGAGCGGTTCATGAGCGTTCCTTTTGCTTGAAGTAGCTGTTGAAAATCTGAGTGCTGCCATCCTGGGCGATTAGCAGTACGTCGTAGGGGTCCTGCAGGTTGTCGAAAGCAGGACCGTCCATACCCGGGGAGCCCACCGGCATGCCCGGCACGGCCAGGCCGATCGCGTCGGGGCGTTCTTTCAGCAGCCGGCGGATGTCGGCTGCGGGGACGTGGCCCTCGATGGCATAACGGCCCACGAGAGCCGTGTGGCACGAGCCAAGCTTCATGGGCACCTTCAGCCGGGCGCGGGCACCGGTGTTGCCGACGTCGTTGACCTTGACCCGAAAGCCGTTGGCTTCGAGGTGGGTGACCCAGTCCTTGCAGCAGCCGCAGGTCGGACTTTTCCAGACCTCGACGTGCACCGCCTGGCCCTGCGCTTGCAACACCGCAGGGATTGCAAGCAGTCCGCAAGCGCTGAGCAAGGAACCCAGTGCGTGCCGGCGCTTCATGCCTTGCCCGCCGGTGCAACCATGATCGTGCCCACCATGCCGCCCTGGTAGTGGCCGGCGATCAGGCAGGCGAACTCGAACTCGCCGGCGCGGTTGAAGGTCCAGACGATCTCGCCGGTCTTGCCGGGCGGGACATGCGCCATGTAGGGCTCGTCGTGTTCCATGTTCGGGAACTTCACCATCATCTCGGCATGCTTGCCGTTCTCGGCTTTCGTGCCGATGACGAACTCGTGCATGACCTTGCCGGTGTTGCGAACCACGAACTTCACCGTTTCGCCCTGTCGCACCTCGATGCGCGCAGGCGTGAAGCGCATGTTGTCGGCCATGCCGACCTCGATGCTGCGCTTGGCGCTCTTGGCATCGCCGGCGATGCCCCAGTCCTTCTGTTCCTTGACGACAGGGCCCTTCTTGGGGGCGTGCGGCTTGTCGGTGTGGGCACGCGCGGTCGGGGCGAACAGAGGCAGCGCCGCGGCAGCGGCGGCTGCCGCCATGCGCGTGATGGCGGCGCGACGGGCGAGCGGGCTTCCAGTGAGGTCGTTCATGTGGGTCTCCTTGGGGTGTCGTGGTCGGATGTGATGGCGGTGGTGCGTGTGCTGCGGTCCATGCGGCCCCTCAGTGGCCCGAGTGGCCGCCGGCAGGCTTGCGCACCTTGACCTCAACGTCCTGCGCGGGCTTGGCCATGGCAGGCATGGAGCCTGGCCCCGGGCTGGCGTCGGCCTTGAAGCGCGCCGGGTCGGGCAAGGCGCCTGTGAACTCGTAGGCCACCGTGCCCGGCGGGTGCTGGTACCAACCCGGGTCGCTGTAGTCGCCCCGCTTCTGGTCCTTGCGCACCTTCACAACGCTGAACATGCCGCCCATGCCGACAGCGCCGAACGGCCCGGTGCCCGTCATCATGGCAGCGGTGTTGTCGGGCAGCGGCATCTCCATCTCGGTCATGTCCTTCATGCCGCGTTCGCCCATCACCATGTAGTCGGGGATGAGCTTGGTGATTTGCCGCGCCACGCCGCGGTGGTCCACACCGATCATCGTGGGCACGTCATGGCCCATCGCGTTCATCGTGTGGTGGCTCTTGTGGCAGTGGAAGGCCCAGTCACCCTCCTCGTCGGCGAGGAAGTCCATCTGCCGCATCTGCCCTACCGCGATGTCGGCCGTCACCTCGTACTGGCGGGTGCTCTTCGGCGTGGGCCCGCCGTCGGTGCCGGTGATCAGGAACTCGTGCCCGTGCAGGTGGATCGGGTGGTTGGTCATCGTCAGGTTGCCGACGCGGATGCGCACCTTGTCCATGTGCCGCACCACCAGCGGGTCGATGCCCGGGAAGATGCGGCTGTTCCAGCTCCACAGGTTGAAGTCAAGCATCGTCATGATCTTCGGCGTGGCGGCACCGGGATCGATGTCATAGGCGTTGAGCAGGAAACAGAAGTCGCGGTCGACCTCGTCGATCAAGGGGTGCTTCCCCTTCGGATGCGTGATCCAGAAGCCCATCATGCCCATCGCCATCTGCACCATCTCGTCGGCATGCGGGTGGTACATAAAGGTGCCAGGACGGCGCGCCACGAACTCGTAGACGTAGGTCTTACCGGGCGGGATGCCGGGCTGGTTCAGGCCGGTCACGCCATCCATGCCGTTGGGCAGCCGCTGGCCGTGCCAATGGATGCTGGTCAGCTCGCCCAGCTTGTTGGTGACGAAGAGGCGCACGCGGTCGCCTTCAACCACCTCGATGGTCGGGCCCGGGCTCTGCCCGTTGTAGCCCCACAGGTGCGCCTTGAAGCCGGGACTCATCTCGCGCACCACGGGCTCAGCGACGAGGTGGAACTCCTTGACGCCGTTGTTCATGCGCCAGGGCAGCGTCCAGCCATTGAGCGTGACGACGGGGTTGTAGGGACGCCCGCTGTTCGGCACCAGCGGCGGCATGGTGTCGGGCTTGGTCTGCATGACCGGCTCGGGCAGGGCGGCCATGGCCACCTTGCTGACCGAGGCGGCGGCAGCCGCCGCGGTGATGGCGCCGGCGCCACCGAGCATCTTGCGTCGGGAAAGCATGTGAGATTCCTTCATGTTCAATGTCCTGGGCCGGCGGCTTCGGCCGCCATCGCGGGGCCGGCAGCGGCGCTGAGGCTGGGCTTGCCGATGAGGGCCATGTCGAGGTCGGCCTGCGCGATCCAGAAGTCGCGCA
>Ga0315902_10000743_pt1 | contig 54887 bp, 52 predicted proteins | sample LakEriMetagenome_9_FD_203523 | JGI IMG/M metagenome (GOLD analysis project Ga0315902, IMG submission 203523) | Freshwater fungal communities from buoy surface, Lake Erie, Ohio, United States - Buoy 12 MA117 | ecosystem: Environmental > Aquatic > Freshwater > Lake > Lake biofilm | place: USA... | reverse complement strand
TCGGTGGGTTACGTCATGGTGGCCGGTGTCGGACCCCTCATGAGTTATTTCAAGACGGGGGCCTATGCACGGTTCTCGGTCTATGACCTGTCGGTGGTGCCGCTGTTTCTGTTGATGGGACAGTTTGCGACCCAGGGCGGTCTCTCGCGCGCCCTGTTTCAGGCGGGCAACACCTTCATCGGTCACTGGCGCGGCGGCATGGCCATGGCGGGTGTCACGGCCTGCGCGGGCTTTGGTGCGATCTGCGGTTCGTCTCTGGCCACCGCCGCCACCATGGGCCAGGTGGCCCTGCCCGAATTGAAGGCCCACGGCTACTCGGGCCGCTTTGCCACCGCCACGCTGGCGGTGGGCGGCACGCTGGGCATCCTAATTCCGCCGTCGGTGCCCTTGGTGATTTACGCCATCTTGACTGAGCAAAACATCGCCAAGCTGTTCTTGGCTGCGTTTGTGCCGGGCATCCTGGCCGCCCTGGGCTATGTGATCGTGATCTCGCTGGTCGCGCGACTGAGCCCGAGCGATGCGCCCGCAGGCCCGCGTCACGCCTGGAGCGAGCGGCTGCGCGCACTGATCGACACCTGGCCAGTGCTGCTGATTTTCCTGGTGGTGATTGGCGGCATTTATGGCGGGCTGTTCACCCCCACCGAGGCTGCTGCCATCGGCTGCGTGGCCACGGCGGTGGTGGCTTGGCGTTCGGGCGGGCTGGACAAGAAGGGCTTTCTGGCGTGCATGTACGGCACGGCGGGCGCCACCGGCATGATCTTTCTGATCCTGCTGGGGGCCGACATCTTGAACATCTTCCTGGCCTTGTCGCAGATGAACACCGAGCTGGCCAAATGGGTGCTGGGACTGCAGCTGCCGCCTTTGCTCGTGATCTTTCTGATCATCCTCATCTACCTGGTGCTCGGTTGCATCATGGACAGCCTGTCCATGATCTTGCTGACCATCCCGATCTTCTTTCCCATCGTGATGGGCCTGGACATCGGCGGTCTGGGAACGGAAGGCAAGGCGATCTGGTTCGGCATCATCGTGCTGATGGTGGTGGAGATCGGTCTGATCACACCGCCGGTGGGCATGAACGTCTTCATCATCAACAGCATGGCCAAAGACGTGCCGATGAAAGACACCTTCAAGTTCGTCATTCCTTTCCTGGCCTCTGACCTGCTGCGTATCACCGCGATCGTCTTCTTCCCGGGGATCGTGTTGTTTGTGTTGAATCTTTAAGGCGATCACCCCGTGAACCAACTCGATTTCAAAGACCGGCACGCCATCGTGACCGGCGGCGCCACCGGCCTGGGCTTGGCGATTGCGCAGCGGCTGGTGGCCTCAGGCGGGCGCGTCACCCTCTGGGATCGAGACGAAGCGGGGGCCGCACGGGCCGCGCACGCGCTCGGTGCGGCGGCCGATTCCGTGAAGGTCGATGTGGCCGACCACGATTCAGTGCGTGCTGCGGTGGCCACCACCCGCGCGCGCCATGCCCGCGTGCATGCACTGGTGAACAGCGCCGGCGTGACCGGCCCGAACACCAAGGTGTGGGACTACCCGGTCCAGGCCTGGCAAGAGGTGTTCGACGTGAATGTGCACGGGCTGTTCTATTGCTGCCGTGAGGTGGTGGCCTGGATGCGCGAATCGGGCAGCGGCCGCATCGTGAACATCGCCTCGGTGGCGGGCAAGGACGGCAACCCCAACGCCAGTGCCTACAGCGCCAGCAAGGCCGCCGTGATCGGCCTGACCAAATCCTTGGGCAAGGAACTGGCCGACACCGAGATCCGCGTCAACTGCGTGACCCCCGCCGCGGTGCGCACCGCGATCTTCGACCAGATGACCCCCGAGCACATCGGCTTCATGCTGTCCAAGATCCCCATGGGGCGCTTTGGCCAGCCCGAGGAAGTCGCCGCCATGGTGACCTGGCTGTGTACCGACGAATGCTCGTTCTCGACGGGCGCGGTGTTTGACTTGTCGGGCGGGCGCTCGACCTACTGAGGCTGGCCGCGCGGCCCACGATCCCGCCACGGATCGCCGTGCCGCGGGTTGCGGATGAAGGACGGGTCGGTCAGCGACTGGAGAAATGCGGTGAGGTCGGCGACCTCTTCTTCGCTGACCTCAAATCCTGCGATGAACGAACTGCGCATCGGGCTGCGGCCATGCGGCCCCTTGGCCGCCATGCCACCCGCGGCATAGTGTTCTCGGATCACTTGTTCCAGCGTGGCGATCGAGCCATCGTGCATATAGGGCGCGGTCAGCGCCACGTTGCGCAGGCTGGGGGTGCGAAACTTGCCCTCGTCGTCCGGATCGCCGGTCAACTCCCGGATACCGGGGTTGTCTGCGGGATAGGCGCCACGACCGTCCCGGTTGTACAGGCCCGTGTTGTGAAAGCCCCGTTCAGACAAGGGCAACTTGCTGTGGCGGATGTTGTCGGTGAAGTTGAAGCCGCCGTGGCAGTGATAGCACTCCATCTTTTCGCCAAAAAACAGCGCCTCACCGCGCCGTGCGGAGGCCGACAGGGCGTTCTTTTGCCCGCCGTACTTGTAGCGGTCGTAGGGGCTGTCGAAAGAGATCAGGCTGCGCTGGAAACTGGCCAGAGCGCGTGTCACCGTGGACAGCGTGTACAGCGCGTCGGCACCCTCGCGCGCCTCCTGGGGAAAGGCTTGCGCGAACAGCCGCTGATACACAGGATCGCCCTGCAAGCGGGCAAACATTTCTTTCTCCCGGCCCGCCATGCCCAGCTCGACGGGATTTTCCCCAAACAAGGGGATCAGACTTTGCACTTCGAGTGAAGTCAGATGGGGGTTGGACCAGGTCAAGACCGGCAGGTAGGCCACATTGGCCAAGGACATCGAGCTGCGCGTGCTCTTTTGACCCGTGACCCCCGTGGACACGGCCAGACCGTCGGCGAAGGCCTTGTCTTGGTGATGGCAGCTGGCACACGACATCGTCTGGTCGGCCGACAGCCGTCGGTCGTAGAACAGATGCCGACCCAATTCCACCTTGGCCCGGGTCATGGGGTTGTCCTGAGGTACGGAGGGCGTTGGCACCCAAGCCGGTAAACCCCAATCGAACGACCCCGAAGAGAAGCCGGTCAGCCCGATGAGGCCGACCAGCGCGCAGATCACAGTCAGCAGTCCGCGTCTCATACGTCACCGCGCCCGGATCAACTTTTGCGGACCCGCCGCCGGTGTGCCGTCGTAGGCCAGGCCCAGCGCGCCCATGATGGGAGGGCAGTCGGCGTCCTTCGGAAAACTCATACAGCCCGGTGAGGTGCCTTGCGCATTGATGTCGACGTTGGCCTGCGCGAGTGCCGCGCCCATGTCGATCACCACCTGGCCTCGGGTCGGATCGAAGCGATCGAGCCGCGCGGTGACGCGGTTGGGGTTCTGGCACGCGCTGGGCGCTTCGGTTCGACTCGCACTGGCGCAGACCGTGCTGCCCAGATGGACCGAGTAGCGCGTCACCGGGCCCATGGCCATCGGCGCTGCCGGTCGGCCTTCGCTGATACCGCTGCTGGTCGTGTCGAATTTGATGAATTTGTAGCCGCCTTGCCAGTTCCAAAACATGGCCGTGGAGTTCAGAGGGGCGGGTGCGAGGGTCGGGTCCTGATGGTTCAGGTTGAAGGGCACGCCCACGGTCAGTTCAACACCGGTGTAGCGGCCGGCCGGTACGACGCCACGGACGCTCGTGTTGGTCGGCGCGGTACCGTTTCGGCAGGGACCTGTCCCATTTTCAAAATCGAGCAGCGCCACGTTCTGGTGCTGCCAGACGCCGTCTTGATTCAGGGCCAAGGGCACGGCCTGACCGTCATCGCGGATCAAGCGAACCTCACTCACATACAGACGCCAATCACTGGGGGTGATGGTGGAGCGTGTCGTGCCCACCCCTGAATAACTTTGCCCGCAGGTAAACGGGGCGCCGTTGATTTCTGCGGCGAACTCAATCGTGACCGATTGATTCGCAGCAGACTGCCCGGTCGTGGAGCAGGCGGTCAAGGCACAAACACTCAGGCCAATCAGGAATGCTTTCATAAAAATTCTCGGAGTCATCTCAATGGGTGTGATGGGCGGCACCGCGTGGGGTCGTCACCCCCACGGGGATCGTGCGCTCGCCCGCTTTTTCAAATCGAAGGGTCAGGTCAAAGTGTTCGCCGTCCCGAAGCGGGGTCTTGAGACCTTCCAGCCGCAGGGAATACCCGTCGGACTGGACGTGACGCATGCGCAACTCGGCGCGTGCCGCCAATTCGATGGCCGCAACCTCGGTCGTCTTGCGGGCAGGACCCTGCCCCTGTGCGTGGTGTATGACCACGCGCGCGGCGACAGGGCTATGGGCGCCCACCAGCCGATCGGGCGCATCGCCCCGATTGCGTATCGCCTTGAAGTGGACAGCCCCGTTCGGGGTGCCCGCTGCGACAGGCGCCGCATAGGGATGATCGATCACGATCGCGCCGATGCGGAAATCGTGGGCCTGCGTGATGCTGGGAAACATCAACCAGGCGAGCAGGCCCAAGGCCATGCCCCGCAACCCACCGACAGGAAACAAACTGGGATTCATGAACACTCCAAACCCGTGCAGCGCGAAGGACGGCTGCACACCGACCGCCTGCCAAGGGCAGGCGTCATGGACCGAGGTCAGGAGTGGCTAGGAGGGCCCCGCGAGGGCAAGGGGGGCGCCGTGGTGGACGCAATGTGGGCCGCTGCAATGGGCTGCAGGGCGTGCGCCAGCGGTGAGCGCGGATCGAAATGTGCGAAAGACGCAAGCGGGGGTGCGAAGGTTGCGGCGCACAAGGGGCAGTCCATGCCAGAGCCCGCCTTGGGCAGATCACTGTCCCCGCCCATGTCCACCATCTTCATACCGCCCCCGGCAGCGCAGATCATCTCCATGCTGCCGGGGCTGATGGGGGTGAAGGCGATCGCAGACTCGAGGAAAAGCGCGAACCAGGCCAGCACGAGGCAGGCGACGGTTTTGGAGCTTCGCAGGGTCTGCATCGCGAGCGGACCGCCTTAGGCCAGCGGCTTGAACTGATAACCGTTGCCGGCGTTCTCCATCGTGCCGATGGCGGGGAAGGGGAAGTGAAAGCCCCCGGTCAGTGCGCGGTCCTTGACCATGGCGTCAAACACGCGGCGGCGCGTGGCGCGTGCCATGTTCGGGTCCATGTCGAAGGTGACCGACCAATCGGGCGAGCGGGCAAACAGCGAGGGCACGTTGGTCACATCGGCCACGTAGTGGAAGTTCTGGCCCTCGGACGTGACCTGGAACACGCACATGCCGGGCGAGTGACCGAAGGCAGCGCTCGAGGTGATGCCGGGGGCGATCGTGGCGCCGGGTTCAAAGCGCACGAGTTGCTCGGTGGGGTAGTTGTTGAACACGCGCCGCGCGTTCATGAAGTTGCCGCGTGCTGCCGCGGGCGCCGCGTTCATCTTCGCGTCGTCCAGCCAGAAGGCGTGCTCAGGCGCCGGCACATGCACCTTGGCACGCGGGAAGACCAGCGAGCCGTCCTTGGCGCGCAGGCCGCTGATGTGGTCGCCGTGAAAGTGGCTGATCACCACGTCGGTGATGTCCTCGGGCTTGTAGCCGGCGGCTTCCATGTTGGCGCGCAGACGGCCGGTGGTGGGCGGGCCGTTGTCGGCGAAGCCCACGTCCATCAGCACGCGGCGGTTGCCGCTCACGACCAGGAAGGGCGTGAAGGGGATGTCCACATACTCGGTGGGCAGGCCCTGCGCGGCCAGCGCCGCCTTCACCTGGTCCAGCGGGGTGTTGGTGACGAATTCATCGCCCAACGGGCGGCGCAGCGCGCCATCGTGAATCGCGATCACTTCCATCGCGCCCAGCTTCATGCGGCGAAAGCCCACTGCGGGGGCCGTGGGCGCACCCAGGCTGGGGGTCGCTTGCGACCAGACCGAGCCGAACGCCAGAGCGCTCGCGCCCGCCACCGTCGTGCCCAGGAAACGTCTTCTGTCGATCATGATGCGTCCGTCCAAGAATAGTGAAGCTGATGGTGGAGTGTGCGGGCGTCTAGCCCAGTCGTGTGTTCAGCTGCTGAATCAGCGAGCGCAAGCGAGGGTCTTCCACCAGATCGGCGGCTTCCTGCGCCCGCGGGGTCAGGGGCGCCTCGGAGGGGGCGGACAGAGCGTCCGTCGGGCGGGGCGTCGCCTGCTGCGTGCGGGCCTGATTCGGATGGGCCAGCCAAGACAGGCTGGCCACCAGGGATGCGACCACGCCCAGGGTGGCCAGGCTGGCCCCCATGAGGATCCATAGCGCGCCGCCCGAGACCGCCTCGCCGCCAGCCAGCGCCTGCGCGATCTCAGTGCCCCAGAAGGCCCAGGGCAGGTCGGCCAGCCACGCGCCCGAAGGGTGCTGCAGGGCCATCAGGGCGCCGCTCACCGCGAAGGCGTACCAGTTCGCCAGGTAGAACATCAGCCACTTGCGCTTCATCCACCAGCTCCGTTCAGGGCGTGCCGACCGCAGGCAGGCGCTGCGCCAGTTGGTCCAGCAGCTCGCGGCGGTATTGACGCAGCTTGAGGTTGCGGTCCTCGCTGTCACGCGCGGCATCCAGGTCGGCGTGCACCTGCGCCTGCAGATGCTCCATTTCCTGAGCGATGTCGGCCAGCACGCGTTCGAGCTGGCCTTTGCGCACCGCGAGGTCGTCCAGGGTCTTGAGGTTGTCGGCCACGCGGGCCATCAGGGCCTGGGTGGGGTCGGCCTCGTCCAGTCGTTCGAACAGCTCGCGCACCATGCCTGCGGTTTCTGCCGGGGCACGCAAGGGGCGCTGCGGCGCCCGGGCCGCTTCGCGCATGCGTTGGACCGCAGGAGACGCGGGCTCGTCACCGGTGGGTGCGTTGGGGGCCGGGCCGTCCTCGACATGGGTGACGTTCAGTCGCTGACCTTGGCGGTTGAAGTGGTAGACGCTGGAGGGCGCCGGTGTCGCCGGATCGTCGCTGGCCGGATCGATCCAGCCGACGGAGGGGTCGAATCGCTTCATCGGGTGCTGCGGCTCACATGCGTTTACGGAACATGCCCATGAGGCTTTCAAAGGCGCTCGCCTTGGCGACAGCCTGGGCTTGGGCGCGGGCTTGCGCCTGGGCCTGCAGCATCTGCGAGGGGCGGGCGCGGCTACGCTGCTCGAAGACAAAGCTGTCCAGGACGCTGGCGCCATGGCCCGTGCGCCGCTTCGGGTTCTGCCAGATCGGCGTGACCTTGGGCGAGACTTCTTCCTGCGCGCGGCTGCGGTCGATGGCCTGCACCGTTCGATCGATCTCGTGACCCACCTGGAAAAAGCGCTCGCGGCATTCCGGGTTGGGGGTGTTGAAGATGTAGTCCTGTCCGTAGAGGGACTGGATGTCCAGGTCAAAGGGCAGCGGGCTGGTCAGGCCGAACTTCACCGGGAAGTTGCTCTGGCTGAAGATGTCCAGGTAATCCTGGGTGCGGTGCAGGCGGCTGGGGACCAGCGCCAGCTCGGGCCGCCGATCGCCGGCACCATTGAACACCCCGGCAAAGCGCGAGACGAACTCGATGGTGCTGGCCATCTCCACCTTGGACAGCGAGGTCGGCACCAGCACCAGATCAAATTCGAGCAGCAGCGACTGCGGGAAGATGTTGACCCAGGTCAGGTCGGCGAACACGATGTCGGAGACCCGTTCGGCGGCGCGCAGCGCCTGCTTCATCTTCAACACCGCCAGCTGCGGGTCGCGTTCGGTCACCACATCGCAGATCACGGGGGTCACGCCTGCCACCGGCACGCGCTCAATCCAGTGATAAGACGAAGCCTGGTGATCGAAGTCGATCAAGGCCACCTGGCGCCTCTGAAACTGGGCGAAATAGGCCGCGAGGTTGGCGGTCAGCGTGCTTTTGCCGACGCCGCCTTTCTGGCTGGTGACGAGAATCTTGATCGGGCCCATGGGGCTCCCCCAATAAGGGAAAAGGACGCCTAGGCTACGCAGACCGAGCCGGCGCGGCAAGCGAGAAGACCCGCGGTTCAGGGGGCGTCAGACCTGAATGAATACCAAGCGCTTAATCCGAGTCTCCTCGGAGCAGGGAACGAAGTGCTAAGGCCGTTGTAGCCACGCCAAACGCCGGGCTGTCACTCCGAGTTGCGGCCCCCCAGGGCGTTGATCACGCCCTTCCACATCTCGGTGCGCATGCTGCCCATGGGGTCACCCGAGGGACGGTCGTAGACCGAGGTCTGCACGATCACGATGCCCGAGGCGGGCTGCACCACGATGCCTTGCCCAAAGATGCCCAGAAAAGCGAAGGTGCGTTCGCGCATCGGCAGGATCCAGGTCTGGTAGCCGTAGCCGAAAAAGGGCGTGGCCTGTCGCGGCGCAAAGCCGCCGGGTTGCAGGGTCGGGTCGGTGGCCTCGAGCAGAAACTGGCGCGACACCACTTGACGGTCACCCACCTTGCCATCGCGGGCCATCAGCAGGCCTAGGCGGGCCCAGTCACGCAGGGTGGCGAAGTAGCCGCCGCCAGCGTTCTCGACGCCGTCGCTGCGCGCCACGATCCAGTGGCCATCGCCCTCGGCGCCGATCGGCTGCCACAGCCACTCGCGCGTCAGGTCGGCCAGGTTGCGGCCGGTGGCGTGGGTCAGCACCCGGGCGAGCACTTCGGTCTCGATCGTCGCGTAATTGAAGCGCCGTCCCTGCTCGGCGTCGCGCGACTCAAACAGGCGAAAGCCGCTTTCCGCGCCCTTGGGCTGGGTGTCAAAGACACGCGAGTAAAAACGCACCAGGTCCGAGTCCTGCGACCACCCGTAGTTCTCTGTGAAGGTGACCCCCGACCCCATGCGCAGGAGGTTGCGGATCGTGGTGTTGCCGTAGGGGGTGCCCTCTATCGCCCGGTAGTAGCGGTCTGCCCGATCATCGAGCGAGGCGATCAGACCTTTGTCGTGGGCGATGCCCACGAGCAGGGCGGTGATGGTCTTGGCCATCGAGAAGGAACGCATCTCCATCTGGGGCGTGCGGCCGTACTGATACTTTTCATAGACGATCTGACCGTCCTTCAAGACCAACAAGCCGGTGGCCTTCTGGCGGTCTAGATAGTCATCGAGGGTCAGGCGTTGGAACCCCCAGCGAAAGGCCAACTCGGGCGGGGCTGGGTGGCGCTCCAGGGGCAGGGTGTCGGTGGGTCGTGCCACCCGACGGCCGCGCGGTGTCGAAAACGCACCGACCCGGCACTCCATGCGCTGATTGGCAGGCTCGCAGGCCGGATAGCCTTGGTCGCGACCCATGCGCACCTCGTCGGGGGCGGCGTGGGCGAGCAGGGGGAGGGCGCAGACCCACGGCAAGAGCGTGGCCCGAACGAGGGGAAGAAAGCGCGAATACATCGAGGGGGCCTTTCCGGAGCGCTCGGTCAGCAAGCACGCTCAAGCATATCGCGCACGTTGTGGGCCCCGATTTGCGCGCTGGAGGCCGGGAGGCCGGGAAATGACTCTCCTTTTGCATACACTTCGCGCCTGTCCCGATTTTTCACCCGCTGCGCCCGCGCCTGAAGGCCCGTCCATGAAATTCCGCTTTCCCATCGTCATCATCGACGAAGACTACCGCTCCGAAAATTCCTCGGGCCTGGGCATCCGCGCAATGGCGCAGGCCATCGAGGCCGAGGGCTTCGAGGTGCTGGGCGTCACCAGCTATGGCGATCTCGCGCAGTTCGCGCAGCAGCAAAGCCGTGCCAGCGCCTTCATTTTGTCGATCGACGACGAAGAGTTCACCCCGGGGCCCGATCTCGATCCGGCAGTGGTGAACCTGCGCAGCTTCATTGCCGAAGTGCGCCGCAAAAACACCGATGTGCCGATCTACATCTATGGCGAGACCAAGACGTCGCGTCACCTGCCCAACGACATCCTTCGCGAATTGCATGGCTTCATCCACATGTTCGAGGACACCCCCGAATTCGTGGCCCGGCACATCATTCGCGAGGCCAAAAGCTACCTCGAGGGCGTGCAGCCGCCGTTTTTCAAGGCGCTGCTCGATTACGCCGAGGATGGCTCCTATTCCTGGCACTGCCCGGGTCACTCGGGTGGCGTGGCGTTTCTCAAAAGCCCGATCGGCCAGATGTTCCACCAGTTCTTTGGCGAGAACATGCTGCGCGCCGACGTGTGCAACGCGGTGGACGAACTGGGCCAGCTGCTCGATCACACCGGCCCGGTGGCGGCCAGCGAGCGCAATGCGGCGCGCATCTTCAACGCCGACCACTGCTTCTTTGTCACCAACGGCACGTCCACCAGCAACAAGATGGTGTGGCACCACACGGTGGCCCCCGGCGATGTGGTGGTGGTGGACCGCAACTGCCACAAGTCCATCCTGCACTCCATCATCATGACCGGGGCAATTCCCGTGTTCATGAAGCCCACGCGCAACCACTTCGGCATCATCGGCCCCATCCCCCAAAGCGAGTTCTCGCCCGAGGCGATCAAGGCCAAGATCCGCGCCAACCCGCTGCTGGCGGGTGTGGACGCCGACAAGGTCAAGCCGCGCGTGATGACGCTCACGCAGTCCACCTACGACGGGGTGCTTTACAACACCGAGACCATCAAGGGCATGCTCGATGGCTATGTGGACACGCTGCACTTTGACGAGGCCTGGCTGCCGCACGCGGCCTTCCATCCGTTCTACGGGCCGTATCACGCCATGGGCAAGCGCCGCGCGCGACCCAAAGAGGCGCTGACCTTTGCGACGCAGTCCACCCACAAGCTGCTGGCGGGCATTAGCCAGGCCAGCCACGTGCTGGTGCAGGACTCGCAAAACCGCAAGCTCGATCGGCATCTGTTCAACGAGGCGTACCTGATGCACACCTCGACCAGCCCGCAGTACTCGATCATCGCCAGCTGCGACGTCGCGGCCGCCATGATGGAGCCGCCCGGTGGCACCGCGCTGGTGGAGGAAAGCATCCTGGAGGCCTTGGACTTTCGCCGCGCCATGCGCAAGGTCGATGCCGAATACGGCAAGGACTGGTGGTTCAAGGTCTGGGGCCCGGACAAGCTGGCCGACGAGGGCATCGGCCGCGCCGACGACTGGATCATCAAGGGCGAGGCCCGCACCGCCAAGTGGCACGGCTTTGGCAACCTGGCCGAAGGCTTCAACATGCTGGACCCGATCAAGTCCACCATCGTCACGCCCGGCCTGGACCTCAATGGCAAGTTCGCCAAGACTGGCATTCCGGCGTCCATCGTCACGCGCTTTCTCGCCGAGCACGGCATCATCGTGGAGAAGACGGGCCTGTACAGCTTCTTCATCATGTTCACCATCGGCATCACCAAGGGCCGCTGGAACACCATGCTCACGGCCTTGCAGCAATTCAAGGACGATTACGCGCGCAACCAGCCGATGTGGCGCATCCTTCCGGAGTTCTGCCAGCAGCATCCGCGCTACGAGCGCATGGGCCTGGCCGATCTATGCCAGCACGTGCACGAGCTCTATGCCAAGTACGACATCGCCCGCCTGACCACCGACATGTACCTGTCGGACCTCACGCCGGCCATGAAGCCCAGTGACGCCTTCGCCCACATCGCGCACCGCCGCACCGAGCGGGTGCCGATCGACGAGCTTGAAGGCCGCATCACCACCTCGCTGGTGACGCCTTATCCGCCGGGCATTCCGCTGCTGGTGCCGGGCGAGGTGTTCAACAAGAAGATCGTCGATTACCTGAAGTTTTCGCGCGAGTTCAACGCGCAGTGCCCGGGCTTCGAGACCGATATTCACGGTCTCGTCGAAGAAATCGGCGCCGATGGCAAGCCGATGTACTTCGCCGATTGCGTGAAGGTCTAAGCGAGGGGGCGATCAGCCCTGCGCGGGTTCCGCGATCCCGCCGACCACCTGGCTGAAGCCGCCGTCCACATAGGTGATCTCGGCGGTCACGCCGCCCGCCAGGTCCGACAGCAGGAACGCCGCCACGTTGCCCACGTCGTCGATGGTGATGTTGCGGCGGATCGGCGAGGTCTCGGCGACCACCGACAGGATCTTGCCGAAGCCCTTGATGCCGCTGGCGGCCAGCGTCTTGATCGGGCCGGCACTGATGCCGTTCACGCGCATGCCCTTGGGGCCCAGCGATTCGGCCAGATAACGCACCGAGGCTTCGAGCGAGGCCTTGGCCAGGCCCATGGTGTTGTAGTTGGGAACCGTACGGATTGCGCCCAGGTAGGACAGCGTCAAGAGGGCCGACTTGTCATTCAGATAGGGCAGGGCCGACTTGGCCATGGCCGGAAAGCTGTAAGCGCTGATGTCGTGCGCGATCTTGAAGCCTTCGCGCGAGAGGCCATCGAGGAAGTCGCCGGCAATCGCCTCACGCGGGGCAAAGCCGATGGCATGCACGAACCCATCGAACTTGGGCCAGTGCGCCGAGAGGTCCTTGAACAGCGCTTCGATCTGGGCGTCGTCGCCCACATCGCAATCGAAGATCAGCTTGGAGCCGAACTCGGCGGCGTACTCGGTGATGCGGTCCTTGAACCGCTCGCCCACGTAGCTAAAGGCCAGCTCGGCGCCCTGCGCGTGGCAGGCGCGGGCAATCCCGTAGGCGATGGAACGGTTGGACAGGACACCCGTGATCAACAATTTCTTGCCAGACAGAAAACCCATGGATCGCTCCCTCGAAAAAAGTCGGCAGAATTGTCGCATGCGTGGTTTCAAGCGCCTGTGCGCCGCAGTTCTGGTTTTGCTGTCCGCTCCGGCGGCCTGGTCCGCCCACGCCTACGGCCAGTTTGGCGACATCAAGTACCCGCCCGGCTTCGCCCACTTTGACTATGTCAACCCCGCCGCCCCCAAGGGCGGCGAGATCCGCATGGTGCCGCCCACCCGGCCCACCAACTTCGACAAGTTCAATCCTTTCACCCTCAAGGGCACACCGCCCTTTGGCATGGGCTCGTTGATGTTCGACACGCTGCTGGTGGGCAATCTGGACGAGCCCACCACCGCCTACGGCCTGCTGGCCCAGGACGTGGCGGTCGCCCCCAGCCGCCTGTCGGCCACCTTCACGCTGCACCCGAATGCGCGCTTTCACGACGGCAAGCCGGTACTGGCGGCCGACGTGGTGCATACCTTCAAGACCCTGATCTCCAAGCAGGCCGCCCCGCAGTTCCGCACGATTTACGCGGAAGTGAAGGACGCGGTGGGGGTGGCCGAACGGACCGTGCGCTTTGACTTTGCGTCGCCCAATCCCGAGCTGCCCCTGGTGGTAGGCAGCATGCCGGTCTTCAGCCGCGACTGGGGTCAGGGCAAGCCCTTCGATCAGGTGGTGTCGGACGTCCCGATCAGCTCAGGGCCGTATCGCATCGCCAACCCGCGCATGGGCCGCGACATCACCTATGTGCGCGACCCCGCCTATTGGGCGGCCGACCTACCGGTGCGGCGCGGGCATTTCAACTTTGACCGCATCACCTTCAAGATCTACCTGGACGAGACCTCGCGCTTTGAGGGCCTGAAGGCCGGCGAGTTCGATTTCATGCGCGAGTTCATCTCGCGCAACTGGGCGCGTCAGTACAAGGGGCGGGTGTTTGATTCCGGTGAGTTGAAGCAACGTGCCTTCGAGAACCGCAACCCCGGCGATTTCCAGGGCTATGTGTTCAACCTGCGCAAGCCCAAGTTTCAGGACCCGCGGGTGCGCCGCGCCATCGGCCTGGCCTTCGATTTCGAGTGGATGAACCGCCAGCTCTTTTACGGCCTGTACAAGCGCGTGGACGGCTACTTTCCGAACAGCGAATTCCAGGCCCAGGGCCTGCCCGGCGCCGACGAACTGGCCCTGCTCGAGCCTCTGCGCGCCCAAGTCGCGCCCGAGGTCTTTGGCCCGGTGCCGCGCTCGCCCAGTACCGCGGCGCCCGCCAGCCTGCGTGACAACCTGCGCCAGGCCCAGGTCCTGCTGGCCGAAGCCGGCTGGACTTACCGCGACGGCGCGCTGCGCAACGCCAAGGGCGAGGCCTTCACCCTGGAGTTCCTCACCGACCAGCCCTCGCTGGTGCGCATCGTCACGCCTTTCCAGAAGTCCCTCGAGAAGCTGGGCATCAAGCTCACGTTCCGCGCGGTCGATTTTTCGCTGGCCAAGCAGAAGATGGACGCTTTCGACTTCGAGCTCACCTCGGCCCGCCTGCCTGGCAGCACCTCGCCCGGCGGCGAACTGCTTGAGCGATTGGGGTCGCAGGCCGCAGCCACGCCGGGCTCGTCCAACGTCTGGGGCCTGGCCGACCCGGCGGTCGATGCCTTGCTGCAAAAAGTGGTGCAGGCCACCACGCGCGAGCAGCTGCGCGCGGCGCTGCGCGCCCTTGATCGGGTGCTCACGCACGGCCACTATTCGGTGCCGCATTACTATGGCGACGCTTTCCTGGTGGGCTATCGCCCGCGTCGCTTCGAGCTGCCCGCCACCCTCCCGCCTTATTACGACGTGCACCAGTGGGCCATGTCCACCTGGTGGGCATCACCCGCTCACCGTTAACCGGTACCGCGCCCCATGGCCAGCTACATCCTCAAGCGCCTGCTGCTGATGATCCCCACCTTGTTTGGGGTGCTGCTGCTCACGTTCGTGGTGGTCCAGTTCGTGCCCGGTGGGCCGGTCGAACAGATGGTGGCCCAGTTGCAAGGGCGCGATGCAGGCGGCGAGGGCGCCGCCAGCGCTGGGGCCGGCTACCGCGGTCGCCAGGGCGTGGACGAAAAGCGCATCGCCGAAATCCGCCAGCTCTATGGCTTCGATAAGCCCGCGCACGAACGCTTCATCCAGATGCTGGGACAGTTCGCGCGCTTCGATCTCGGCAAGAGTTTTTATCAGCACAAGGACGTTTGGCAGTTGGTGAAGGAGAAGCTGCCGGTGTCCATCAGCCTGGGGCTGTGGACCTTCTTTCTGAGTTATCTCATCGCCGTGCCTTTGGGCGTGGCCAAGGCGGTACGGGCCGGTTCGCGCTTTGACCTGGTCAGCACGCTCTTTGTCTTGGTGGGCTATGCGATTCCGGGCTTTGTGCTCGGGGTGGCCCTGTTGGTGGTCTTTGGCGGCCAGTTGCAGTGGTTTCCCTTGCGGGGCCTGACCTCGTCCAACTGGGAGCAGCTCAGTCTCATGGGCAAGGTGGTCGATTACCTCTGGCACATCGCGCTGCCTGTCACCGCCATGGTCTTGGGTAGTTTCGCCGTCACCGCGATGCTGACCAAGAATGCTTTTCTCGAAGAGATCCGCAAGCAGTACGTGTTGACCGCCCGCGCCAAGGGCCTGCCCGAAAACAAGGTGCTGTGGAAACACGTGATGCGCAACGCGCTCATTCCCATCGTCACCGGTTTTCCGGCGGCCTTCATCGGCGCCTTCTTCACCGGCTCGCTCTTGATCGAGACGCTGTTCTCGCTCGATGGCCTGGGCTTGCTCAGTTATGAAAGCGTGATCCGCCGCGACTATCCGGTGGTCCTGGGCACGCTGTATCTGTTCACCCTGATCGGTCTGGTGACTAAGCTGGTGAGTGATCTGACGTATGTCTGGGTAGACCCCCGTGTCAAATTTGATTAACCCCCCCGAAGCGGCCGATGGCCGCCTCCCCCCCGCAGGGGGGGCGCCGCCGGTGGACGGGCGGAGCCCGATCCACGGCGGCCCTGGTGAAGGGGCACGCTCTATTTCGCCGGGGCGGCGCGCCTGGCAGCGGTTTCGCCGTAATCGCCTGGGCTTTGTGAGCCTGGTGATTTTCTGCACGCTGGTCGTGGCGAGCCTGTTTGCCGAGGCGCTGTCCAACGACAAGCCGTTGGTGGTGAGGTACGAGGGCCAGTGGTACTTCCCGCTGGCCAAGGACTATCCCGAGAAGACCTTCGGCGGCGACTTCGCCACGCCGGCCGATTACCTCGACCCCTACATCCGCGAGCGCATCACCGGCGGCGACAACTGGGCGATCTATCCGCTCAATCCCTACGGCCCCAAGACCCTCAATTACTTTGCCAGCCGACCCAATCCGGCCATCCCCTCGTCCGAAAATTTCCTGGGCACCGACGACCGCGGGCGTGATCTGCTGGCGCAGTTGATTTATGGCTTCAGGGTCAGCGTGCTGTTTGCGCTGGCCCTGACCGCCATCGGCACGCTGCTGGGGGTGGTCACTGGCGCGATACAAGGCTATTTCGGCGGCAAGACCGATCTGGCCTTCCAGCGCTTCATCGAGATCTGGGGCTCGATGCCCGAGCTGTATCTCCTGATCATCTTCAGCGCGGTGTTCGCGCCCAGCGTAGCCTTGCTGCTGGTGCTGCTGTCGCTGTTTGGCTGGATGGGCCTGTCCGACTATGTGCGCGCCGAGTTTCTGCGCAATCGGCAGATGGACTATGTGCGCGCCGCGCGCGCGCTGGGCGTGGGCAACTGGCGCATCATGACGCGCCACATCCTGCCCAATAGCATGACCCCGGTGGTCACCTTCCTGCCGTTTCGCATGTCGGCGGCCATCCTGGCCCTGACCTCGCTGGACTTTCTGGGACTGGGCGTGCCGCCTGGCACGCCGTCGCTGGGCGAGCTTTTGAGCCAGGGCAAGGCCAATATCGATGCCTGGTGGATTTCGCTGTCCACTTTCGGCGTGCTGGTGACCACGCTGCTGCTTCTGACCTTCATGGGCGACGCCCTGCGCGACGCGCTCGACCCGCGCAAGAACCCGACATGAGCCCGAACCGCCCCTTGCTCGATGTGCGTGGCCTGTCGGTCGCCTTTGGCGACAAGACGGTGGTGCATGGCGTGGATTTCTCGATCGCTGCGGGCGAGAAGCTGGCGCTGGTGGGCGAGTCTGGATCGGGTAAGACGGTCACGGCCTTGGCCTTGCTGCGTTTGGCGCAAAACGCGCGCTTGACCGGATCGGCCCTGTTGGCAGGCGCGTCGTCGCAGGCTACGAGTGCCGGCACGGAGGACCGCGACCTCCTAGCCGTGTCCGAACGCGAGATGCTGGGGATTCGCGGCAGCGACATCGCGATGATTTTTCAAGAGCCCATGACAGCGCTCAACCCGCTGTTCACCGTCGGCGACCAGGTGGCCGAGGTGCTGCAGCTTCAACGCGGGATGGACCGCCAGCAGGCCTGGGCGGCCGCTATCGAGGCTCTGGCCGCCACTGGCATTCCAGAACCTGCAAGGCGCGCGCAGGCCTTTCCCCACCAGCTCTCAGGCGGTCAGCGTCAGCGCGCCATGATCGCCATGGCCCTGGCCTGCCGCCCGCGCCTGCTGCTGGCGGACGAACCGACCACTGCACTGGACGTCACCCTGCGCGGGCAGGTGCTGGACCTGCTGTCCGATTTGCAGCGCCAGACCGGCATGGCGGTCTTGATCATCACGCACGACCTGAACCTGGTGCGCAAGTTCGCCGACCGCGTGGCGGTCATGGAAAACGGCCATCTGGTGGAACAGGGGACTGTGGCCGAGGTGTTCGCCGCGCCGCGCCATCCCTACACCCGCAAGCTGATCGAGAGTCGCCCGGTACGAGAAGTCTTGGTCGACGACGCGCCTTCGCAGGCGGCCCCGATCCTGCAGGCCAGCGGCCTGCGCGTGGGGTACTCCGTGCCGCTGCCCGGGCTCAAGGGCTGGTTCAAGCGCGGCGAGTATGTGGCGGTACAGGGCGCCGACCTGCGCCTGCAGCCAGGGCGCACGCTGGGGGTGGTGGGTGAGTCCGGTTCGGGCAAATCCACCCTTGCCCTGGCGGCCCTGGGCTTGCTGCCGCATCAGGGGCAGCTGCAGATCGCGGGCGGCGCCTGGAGCGACAACGCCGCCTCCAACCGCGCCCTGCGACGCGCGGTGCAAGTGGTGTTTCAGGACCCGTTCTCCTCGCTGTCGCCGCGCATGACCGTGCAGGAGATCGTGGGCGAGGGCTTGCTGGTGCACGAGCCGCAACTGCCCGACGCGGCACGCCGCGAGCGCATCGTGCAGGCCTTGACCGAGGTCGGCCTGACCGAGGCGCAGTTCCCCGGCTTGCTGGCCCGCTACCCCCACGAGTTCTCGGGCGGGCAGCGCCAGCGCCTGGCCATCGCCCGGGCCCTGATCGTGCAGCCGCAGCTCCTGGTGCTGGACGAACCCACCAGCGCGCTGGACGTGACCATCCAGCAGCAGGTGCTGCGCCTGCTGCAGCGGCTGCAGCGAGAGCGCAATCTGAGCTATCTCCTGATCACCCACGACGTGGAGGTGATCCGCGCCATGGCCCATGACGTGCTGGTGATGAAGGACGGCCAGATCGTCGAGGCCGGCTCGGTCGACGAGGTCATGGGCCGCCCGCGCCAGGCCTACACCCAGGCCCTGGTGGCGGCAGCCTCTTGAAGGGGCGCGATGTCGGCCGACGGGTCCCCAACGCCCACCCCGATCTCGCCCTCGGAGGTCGAGGTCACGGCCATGCGGGCCCAGGGCGCGGGCGGGCAGAACGTCAACAAGGTCTCCAGCGCCATCCACCTGCGGTTTGACATCGCACGCTCGTCCCTGCCCGAGGACCACAAGGCCCGGCTGCTGGCCCTGCGCGATCAGCGCATCACCCGCGACGGGGTGCTGGTGATCAAGGCCCAGACCCACCGCAGCCAGGACATGAACCGAGCCGAGGCCTTCGGGCGGCTGCAGGAGCTGGTCGACAGCGTGGCCCGCCCGCCCCGGGTTCGCCGGCCCACCCGACCCACCGCCGCCTCCCGGGTCCGGCGGGTGGACAGCAAGAAGCTGCGATCGGCCACCAAGCTGCTGCGGGCCAAGGTCGCCCCCTGAGGCGGGTCCCCCCTTCGCCGGGGAGAGGCCGAAGGTACAAAAAACAGGTCAAATCGATTGCAAGTGCCTGATTTTGCTAGTACAATTTGACATCGACGACCAAAACGGGCGGTTCCCCACCGCCCGTTTTTTTTGGTCGATCGTTTTGTAGGAATTCCGGATCAACGTGGCGTTACAGGACACCGTCGAACACATCGTGACAGGCCTCGGCTACGAACTGGTGGAGCTTGAGCGCTCCGCCGGCGGGTTGTTGCGCGTCACCATCGACCTGCCTTGGGCGCCCGGGGCCGAGCAGTTTGTCAACGTCGAAGATTGCGAAAAGGTCACCCGCCAGCTGCATTTCACGCTAGAAGTCGAAGGGGCCGAATACAAGCGGCTGGAGGTGTCCTCCCCGGGCATCGACCGTCCGCTGCGCAACGAGCGTGATTTCGAGCGCTTCGAGGGCGAACTGGTCGATCTGACCCTGAAGGCGCCCATGGGCGCGGCGGCGGGCGGCCAGGTGTCGGCCAATCGCAAAAAGTTTCGCGGCACGCTCGAGCGCGCCGCACCCGGCACCGGCTGGCAGATCACTTGGCGTGACGAGCCGCCGGTCAAGCCGGGACAGAAAGTCAGCAAGAAGAAGGAGCCGGCGCCGCTGCAGGTTCTGGGATTCCAGCTCGATGAGCTCAAGGAAGCCCGCTTGGCGCCGGTGGTGGATTTCAAGGGGCGACGCCCCAAGTCAGATGCAGGAGAGTCGTGACATGAACCGTGAAATGTTGATGCTGGTTGAAGCCATCTCGCGCGAAAAGAGCGTCGAGCGGGACATCGTGTTTGGTGCGGTCGAATCCGCGCTGGCCCAGGCCACCAAGAAGCTGTACCAAGGCGAGGTGGATATCCGCGTAGCCGTCGACCGCGACAGCGGGCAGTACGAGACCTTCCGACGCTGGCTCGTGGTGCCCGACGAGGCCGGCCTGCAAAACCCCGACGCCGAAGAATTGCTGATGGACGCGCGTGACCGCGTGGCCGACGTGGAAGAGGGCGACTACATCGAGGAGCCGATCGAGTCCTTGCCGATCGGTCGCATTGGCGCGATGGCGGCCAAGCAGGTCATCCTGCAAAAGATCCGCGATGCCGAGCGCGAAATGCTGCTCAATGACTTCATGTCGCGCGGCGAAAAAATCTTCGTGGGCACCGTCAAGCGCATGGACAAGGGCGACATCATCGTCGAGAGCGGCCGTGTCGAAGGACGTCTGCGTCGCACCGAGATGATCCCCAAGGAAAACCTGCGCAATGGCGACCGGGTGCGCGCGATGATCATGGAAGTGGACCTGACCCTGCGCGGCGCGCCCATCATCCTGTCGCGTTCCGCCCCTGAATTCATGATCGAACTGTTCCGCCAGGAAGTGCCCGAGATCGAGCAAGGCCTGCTCGAGATCAAGAGCTGCGCTCGCGATCCGGGCTCGCGCGCCAAGATCGCAGTGGTCTCGCACGACAAACGGGTCGACCCGATCGGCACCTGCGTGGGCGTGCGCGGCACCCGTGTCAACGCCGTCACCAACGAACTGGCCGGCGAGCGCGTGGACATCGTGCTGTGGTCTGAAGACCCCGCCCAGTTCGTGATCGGTGCGCTGGCGCCGGCCAACGTGTCGTCCATCGTGGTGGACGAAGAAAAAGGCGCGATGGACGTGGTGGTCGACGAGGAAAACCTCGCCATCGCCATTGGCCGCGGCGGTCAGAACGTGCGCCTAGCGTCCGATCTGACCGGCTGGAAGATCAACATCATGGACGCCAACGAGTCGGCCCAGAAGCAGGCCGAAGAGACCAGTGGCATCCGCACCGTCTTCATGGACAAGCTCGATGTCGATCAGGAGATCGCCGACATCCTGATCGCCGAGGGCTTCACCAGCCTGGAAGAAATCGCCTATGTGCCGATCCAGGAAATGCTGGAGATCGAGTCCTTCGACGAAGACACCGTCAACGAGCTGCGCGCCCGCGCCAAAGACGCCCTGCTGACGATGGAGATCGCGCGCGAGGAAAGCGTCGAAGAGGTGTCGCAAGACCTGCGCAGCCTCGAAGGCCTCACGCCTGCCCTGATTGCCAAGCTGGCCGAGGCCGGCGTGCACACCCGAGACGAGTTGGCCGACCTGGCGGTCGACGAGCTCACCGAGATGACCGGCCAGTCTGAAGACGAGGCCAAGTCCCTGATCATGAAGGCCCGCGAGCACTGGTTCACCAGCAGCCCCGCGGTCTCCGAGTGATGTGATGGGAGGCAACAAAACATATGTCCAGTACGACCGTCGCCGAGTTCGCCAGCGAACTCAAAAAATCCCCCGACACGCTGCTTGAGCAATTGCGCAGTGCGGGCGTCGCCAAATCTGCGCCCAGTGATGCCCTGTCCGAGGCGGACAAGCAAAAGCTTCTGGGCTATCTGCAGGCCAGCCACGGCACGGCCAGTGCCGAGCGCAAGAAGATCACGCTGACCAAGAAGTCGACCAGCGAGATCAAGCAGGCGGATGCGTCGGGCAAGGCCCGCACCATCCAGGTGGAAGTGCGCAAGAAGCGCACCTTCATCAAGCGCGACGACGAGGTCGCAGCGCCCGAGGCGCCCGCGCCTGTGGCCGCACCCGCAGCCGCTCCGGGTCTGGACGACGCCGAGCTGGCGCGCCGCGAAGAAGAAGCGCGCCGTCAGGCCGAACTGATTCGTCGCCAGGAAGAAGACCTGGCCGAAAAACGCCGCCAGCGCGAAGAAGCCGAGAAACGCGACGCCGAAGCGCGCGCTGCAGCCGAACGCGCCGCGCAAGAAAGCGCCTCAACTTCCGCCAGCGACCAGGCGGAAGCCGCGGCCACCGCTCAGGCGCAAGCCGAAGCCCGTGCCGCTGCTAAAGCCCAGGCCGAAGCTGAATCCAAGGCCCGCGCCGACGAAGAAGCGGTTCGCGCCGCCGATCTGGATAGCCGTCGCCGCAAGGCCTTGGCCGAAGCCGAAGCGATCCGCGCCATGATGGCCGCCCCCGCCAAGAAGGTGCTGGTGGCCAAGAAGCCCGAAGAAGCCAAGCCGGTGGCCAAGGCCGCCGATGGCACGCGTCCGGCCGCCAAAGGCACCCTGCACAAGCCCGCTGTCGGCACCGGCCGTCCGGCCCCCGGCGGCGCGCCCTCGGGCCCCGGCGCAGGCAAGGAAATCAAGTCGGCCAAGCTGTCGTCCAGCTGGGCCGGCGATCCCGCCAAGAAAAAAGCCATTCCTACCCGTGGCGACAGCTCCGGCGGTGTGGGCCGCAACAGCTGGCGCGGTGGCCCGCGTGGCCGTCGTGGCAATGACCGCGACCAGCGTGAGGACGCATCTGCATCCGCACCGGCCGAGGCCCGCGTGCTCGAAGTGCACGTGCCCGAGACCATCACCGTGGCCGAACTGGCGCACAAGATGGCGGTCAAGGCCTCCGAGGTGATCAAGTCGCTGATGAAGATGGGCCAGATGGTCACGATCAACCAGCCGCTGGATCAAGACACGGCCATGATCGTGGTCGAGGAGATGGGCCACACCGCCATCGTGGCGGCTCTGGACGATCCCGAAGCCTTCACCGACGAAGACGTTGGCGCAGTCGAGGGCCCGGCCCTCACGCGTGCGCCGGTGGTCACCGTCATGGGTCACGTCGACCACGGCAAGACCTCGCTGCTCGATTACATCCGTCGCGCCAAAGTGGCGGCGGGCGAGGCGGGCGGCATCACGCAGCACATTGGCGCTTATCACGTCGAGACGCCGCGCGGCATGATCTCCTTCCTGGACACCCCCGGTCACGAGGCGTTCACCGCCATGCGTGCCCGCGGCGCCCAGGCCACCGACATCGTGATCCTGGTGGTGGCGGCCGACGACGGCGTCATGCCCCAGACCAAGGAAGCGATCAAGCACGCCAAGGCGGCGGGCGTTCCCATCGTGGTAGCGGTCAACAAGATCGACAAGCCCGAAGCCAACCCCGAGCGCGTCAAGCAGGAACTGGTCACCGAAGAAGTGGTGCCCGAGGACTACGGCGGTGACTCGCCCTTCGTCAATGTCTCGGCGCGCACAGGCGAAGGCGTCGACGACCTGCTCGAGCAAGTGCTGCTGCAAGCCGAAGTGCTGGAGCTCAAGGCCCCCGTGGAAGCGGCGGCCAAGGGCCTGGTGATCGAAGCCCAGCTGGACAAGGGCCGCGGCCCGGTGGCCACGGTGCTGGTGCAATCGGGCACGCTCAAGGCGGGCGATGTGGTGCTGGCTGGCCAGACCTTCGGCCGCGTGCGCGCCATGCTCGATGAGAACGGCAAGCCGATCAAGGCCGCAGGTCCCTCCATCCCGGTGGAGATCCAGGGCCTGACCGAAGTGCCGCAGGCCGGTGACGAGTTCATGGTGCTGGCCGACGAACGCCGCGCCCGTGAGATCGCCACCTACCGCGCCGGCAAGTTCCGCAACACCAAGCTGGCCAAGCAACAGGCCGCCAAGCTGGAAAACATGTTCGCCGACATCGGCGCCGGCGAGGTCAAGACCCTGCCGATCATCATCAAGGCCGACGTGCAGGGTTCGCAGGAGGCGCTCGCGCAGTCGCTGCTGAAGCTGTCCAACGCCGAGGTGAAGGTGCAGATGGTCTACACCGGCGTGGGCGGTATCAGCGAATCCGACATCAACCTGGCCATTGCCTCCAAGGCGGTGGTGATTGGCTTTAACGTGCGGGCCGATGCCGGCGCGCGCAAGCTGGCCGAAGGCAATGGCGTCGACATCCGCTACTACAGCATCATTTACGACGCGGTCGACGAGCTGAAGGTCGCCATGTCCGGCATGCTGGCCCCCGAGCAGAAGGAAGAGGCGCTGGGCACCGCGGAAATCCGCACCGTGTTCGTGGCCTCCAAGATCGGCACGGTGGCGGGTTCGTACATCACCTCGGGTCAGGTCACGCGCAACTGCAAGTTCCGCCTGCTGCGAGACAACGTGGTGATCTACTCCGGCGACGTCGAGTCGGTGCGCCGCCTCAAGGACGATGTCAAGGAAGTCAAAGAAGGCTTCGAGTGCGGTATCAAGCTGCGTAACTACAACGACATCAAAGAAGGCGACCAGCTCGAGTTCTACGAAGTCAAGGAGATCGCCCGCACGCTGTAAGGCGTCGGTCGAAGTGCGCTGTGCCCGCGAAGAAGTCGTCCACTCCCAACCGCAGCTTCAAGGTGGCGGATCAGATCCAGCGCGATCTGACGGAGTTGATCGCCCGCGAGTTGAAGGACCCTCGGGTGGGCATGGTCACGATCCAGGCGGTCGAGGTCACGCCCGACTACGCGCACGCTAAGGTATTTTTCAGCGTGCTTGTGGGCGAGCCGCAAGAGACCCAAGACGCTCTGAACCAGGCCGCCGGCTTCTTGCGCAACGGCTTGTTCAAGCGCTTGCACATTCACACCGTGCCCACGCTGCACTTTCAGTTTGACCGTACCACCGAGCGGGCCGCCGACATGAACGCGCTGATCGCACGGGCCGTCGCGTCGCGTTCCAAGGACTCGGAGGTCTGACCATGAGCGCACCACGAGCACGGGTCGTGAGGCGCCCCGTGCACGGGGTGCTGCTTCTGGACAAGCCTCTGGGTTTGAGCAGCAATAACGCCTTGCAGAAATGCAAATGGCTGCTGCGCGCCGAGAAAGCCGGCCACACGGGCACGCTCGACCCCTTGGCCACGGGCCTGCTGCCCCTGTGCTTTGGCGCCGCCACCAAGTTCAGCCAGTTGCAGCTCGAGGCCGACAAGACCTATGAGGCCATCGCGGTTCTGGGCGTGCGCACGACCACCGGCGATGCCGAAGGCGACGTGATCGAGTCCCGGGATCCCCGATCAGTCTCGCTGCCCACCGCCGCCGAACTGGCTGGCGTCCGCAGCCAGTTCACCGGCCCGATTCGCCAGGTGCCGCCGATGCACAGCGCCTTGAAGAAAGACGGCAAGGCCCTCTATGAATACGCCCGCGCGGGCGAAGAAGTCGAGCGCGCGCCCCGCGACGTGACCATCCACGCGCTGCAGATCGAGCCAACCACGCCCACGCACGACGGTCACCCGCAACTGCGCATCGTGGCGCGCGTGAGCAAAGGCACCTACATCCGCACCCTGGGGGAAGACATCGGTCTGGCCTTGGGCTGTGGCGCCCACTTGTCGGCGCTGCGTCGCATCGCCACCGGCCACTACGACGTGGCCCAGTGCGTCACGCTGGCGGAACTCGAGGCCCTGACCGAAGTCGAACGCCGGGCCCGCTTGCAACCGCCCGAGAGCCTGCTGGCCGGTCACACCCCCGTCACGCTGGGCGCGGAGGATGCGGGTCGATTCCTCAGTGGCTTGCGCCGTCGGGGTGCCTGGCCCAACACCGAGGCGGTGGCCGTGTTTGGCCCGCCGCCTGCGCCCGAGTCGGGTCTTGCACGACCTGGCGAAGTCCTCCTGGGTACCGGCCACATCCAGGGTGGCGAACTGATCCCGGGGCGTCTGCTGAGCCCCCTCGAAATCCAGCAAATCATTCGTTCAGAAGAACCGGAAACCGTATGAGCACCACGCAAATCCGCAACATCGCCATCATTGCCCACGTTGACCACGGCAAGACCACCATGGTCGACCAACTGCTGCGGCAGTCGGGCACCTTTGCCGACCACGAAAAAGTGGTCGACACCGTCATGGACAACAACGCCATTGAGCGCGAGCGGGGCATCACCATCCTGGCCAAGAACTGCGCGGTCAGCTGGAAGGGCACCCACATCAACATCGTCGACACCCCCGGCCACGCCGACTTCGGTGGCGAGGTCGAACGCGCACTGTCGATGGTCGATGGCGTTCTGCTCTTGATCGACGCGCAAGAGGGCCCCATGCCCCAGACCCGCTTCGTGACCAAGAAGGCGCTGGCCCTGGGCCTGCGTCCCATCCTGGTCGTGAACAAGGTCGACAAGCCGGGCGCACAGCCTGACAAGGTGATCAACGCCGCTTTCGACTTGTTCGACAAGCTCGGCGCCACCGACGAACAGCTGGACTTCCCGGTGGTCTATGCCTCGGGCATCAACGGCTGGTCGTCGCTCGAAGAAGGCGCGCAAGGCGAGCAGTGGGGCCCGGACATGTCGGCGCTGTTCGACACCATCCTCAAGCACGTGCCCGCCAACGCCGGTGATCCGACGGCGCCCCTGCAGCTGCAGATTTCGGCGCTGGATTTCTCGTCCTTCGTCGGCCGCATCGGCGTGGGCCGCATCAGCCAGGGCACGATCAAGCCGGCGACGGACGTTCTGGTCATGGAAGGTCCCGACGGTAAATCGGTCAAAGGTCGCATCAACCAGGTCTTGACCTTCCAAGGTCTGGACCGTGTGCAGGTGACCGAGGCGGGCCCCGGCCACATCGTGTTGGTCAACGGCATCGAGGACGTGGGCATCGGCGTGACGATTACCGACCCCGCCAACCCGGCGCCCTTGCCGATGCTCAAGGTCGATGAGCCGACCCTGACCATGAACTTTTGCGTGAACACCAGCCCGCTGGCCGGTCGCGAAGGCAAGTTCGTCACCAGCCGACAGATCTGGGACCGTCTGCAAAAAGAGCTGCAGCACAACGTGGCCCTGCGCGTGAACGAGACCGACGAAGAGGGCGTGTTCGAGGTGATGGGCCGGGGCGAACTGCACCTGACCATCTTGCTGGAGAACATGCGCCGCGAAGGCTACGAGCTGGCGGTTTCCAAGCCGCGCGTGGTGTTTCGCATGGTCGATGGCGTGCGCCACGAGCCGATCGAATTGGTCACCGCCGACATCGAAGAACAACATCAGGGCGGCGTGATGCAGGCCCTGGGCGAGCGCAAAGGCGAACTGGTGAACATGGAGCCCGATGGCCGTGGCCGTGTGCGCCTGGAATACCGCATCCCGGCGCGTGGCCTGATTGGCTTCTCGAATGAGTTCCTGAACCTCACCCGCGGCTCGGGTCTGATCTCCAACATCTTCGACAGCTACGAGCCGCACAAGGGCGATATCGGCGGGCGCAAGAACGGCGTGCTGATCTCGATGGACGATGGTGAGATCTTCACCTACGCCCTGGGCAAGCTCGACGACCGAGGCCGTATGTTCGTCAAGGCCAATGACCCGGTATACGAGGGCATGATCGTCGGCATTCACAGCCGCGATAACGACCTGGTGGTCAACGCCACCCGTACCAAGCAGCTGACGAACTTCCGTGTCTCGGGCAAGGAAGACGCGATCAAGATCACGCCCCCGATCGAGCTGACGCTCGAGTACGGCGTCGAGTTCATCGAGGACGACGAGCTGGTCGAGATCACGCCCAAGAGCGTGCGCCTGCGCAAGCGCCACCTCAAGGAACACGAGCGCAAGCGCGCGTCCCGCGAAGCCGCTTAAATCGTTTGGGAAGGATGCCGTCATGGTCCTGACCCATCACCGCGCAGTCCTCGTCATGATCGCCGTGACGATGATGTGGGCCACTGCCGGCGTCGTCACCCGCCACCTGGAGCATGCGCGCAGCTTCGAGGTGACGTTCTGGCGAAGCCTGTTCACCGTGATCTCGCTGTGCGCGATCTTGCCGATCCTCAGTGGTCGCGAGGTGTTCGCCAAGGTGCGTCACGGCGGTCGCGTTCTGTGGCTCTCGGGTGCGTGTTGGTGCGTGATGTTCACCGCCTTCATGCTGGCCCTGACCATGACGACCGTGGCCAATGTGCTGGTCACGCTGTCGGTCGGCCCGCTGCTCACCGCCCTGATCGCCTGGATCACCCTGGGTCACCGCATCCCCGCGCGCACTTGGCTGGCCATCGTGGTGGCGGGGGCGGGCATCGCCTACATGTATGGCTCCGATTTCTCGGGTGGGCAGCTCGCGGGCACGCTGGTGGCCTTTGCCGTGCCGGTGGCGGGTGCAATCAATTGGACGATCACCCAGCGCTCCAACAACCAGAACGCGCAGGGCCCGAGCGTGGACCTTCTGCCAGCGGTCCTGATCGGGGCGTGCCTGTCGACGCTGGTGACCTTGCCGCTGGCCTTTCCGTTTCATGCCACCGCGCGCGATGTGAGCCTGCTGGCCTTTCTCGGGCTGGTGCAACTGGCGATTCCTTGTGCGCTGGCGGTGATCTGCGCGCGGGTGCTCAAGGCGCCTGAGATTTCCCTGCTGGCGCTGCTCGAAGTGATTTTTGGGATTCTGCTGGCGTGGGTGGGGGCGGGTGAAGTGCCCGCAGCCACGGTGCTCACAGGCGGCGCGCTGGTGATCGGTGCGCTGGTGATCAACGAAGTGCTGGGATGGCGCGAGCGGGCTTGAACCGCTCGCAGGTGGTCTGAGCGCCTATCGCAAAGGAAGCGATCGTATGTCTGACATCCACTACGAAATCCGGGGCCGCGCGGGCCTCATCACCCTGAACCGGCCCAAGGCGCTCAATGCGCTGTCGTTGCCGATGGTGCGCGCCCTCACCGGCGTTTTGCTCGATTGGGCCGACCGCAGCGAAGTCGAGGTCGTGGCGATTCGCGGCATGGGCAAGGATCCGGCCCACCCCACGGGCGGTGCGCCCTTCGGCGCATTTTGTGCCGGCGGTGACATTCGCTTTTTTCACCAGGCTGCGCTTGCGGGTGACCCGACCCTCGAAGATTTCTTCACCGAGGAATACGCGCTCAATCATCTGGTGCACGAATTTCCCAAGCCTTATCTGGTGTTCATGGACGGCATCGTCATGGGTGGCGGCATGGGTATCGCGGGCCACGGCGCGGCCCACGCGCTGCGTATCGCCACCGAGCGCACGAAGATGGCCATGCCCGAGACGGCCATCGGCCTGTTTCCCGATGTCGGCGGTGGCTGGTTTCTGGCGCGTTGCCCGGGGCGTCTGGGCGAATATCTGGCACTCACTGGGCTGGTGATCGACGGCGCTGCAGCCCTGAGCGCCGGTCTGGCCGATGGCGTAGTGGCCAGCGCCGACCTGCCCGGGTTGTGGGATGCCTTGGCGACCCAAGGGACACGCGGTCTGGCCAACCTGCGCGCACGCGCCGCCGCCACGCCCGACACGCAGCTGGCGCCGCATCGCGAGGCCATCGATCATTTCTTTGGCCTGCCGGATGTGACGTCCATCGTGCAGGCCCTGGAAGCCGCGCCCGGTGACTGGGCACGCGAGACCGCCGCCGTACTTCGCAAACGCTCGCCGCTGATGTTGCATGTGGTGCTGGAGCAGGTGCGCCGCGCGCGCGACATGACGTTGGCCGATGACCTGCTCATGGAGCGCGGCATGGTGCGCCATTGTTTTCACCTGAGACCAGGCGCTACGAGCGAGACGGTGGAGGGCATCCGCGCCCTGGCCGTGGACAAGGACCATGCGCCGCGTTGGAACCCCGCGCGCATCGAGGACGTGACGCCAGCGATGGTGACCCCGTTCTTCGACAGCCCGTGGCCGACGCATGCGCACCCCTTGCGAGATCTGGGCGAGGCCGGCGCGCTTTAACGATTGCGCTGCTTCATCGCGCGCTCCACCTCGCGCTTGCCTTCGCGCTCCTTGATGGTGTCGCGCTTGTCGTGTTCGCCCTTGCCCTTGGCCAGGGCGATTTCGCATTTGACCTTGCCGGATTTCCAGTGCAGGTTCAGGGGCACCAGGGTGAAGCCTTTTTGTTCGACCTTGCCAATCAGCCGCCGGATCTCGTCTTTTTTCAGCAGCAGCTTCTTGGTGCGCACCGAATCGGGGGAGACATGGGTGGAAGCGGTCTTGAGCGGGTTGATCTGGCATCCGATCAGGAACAACTCGCCCTCGCGTATGACGACGTAGCCGTCGGTCAGTTGCACCTTGCCTTCGCGCAGGGCCTTGACCTCCCAGCCTTGCAGCACCATGCCCGCCTCATGCCGTTCTTCGACGGCATAGTTGTAGCTCGCCTTCTTGTTGTCGGCGATGCGGGCGGGGGTGTTGGAGGAGGTGGCCATGGGGGAGGGACCCGCAGCAGCTCTCTACAATCGCCGCGGGTGCGCAATTCTCCATGAAATCCGTCCATAAAACCGTCTTGATCTGGTACAGCGCCGAACAGATGTTCGACCTGGTGACCGACGTCGACGCGTACCCGCAGTTTCTGCCCTGGTGCGACCGGTCCGCCGTGCTCGCGCGCGACGCGCAGGGCATGCAGGCCCAGGTGGGCATCTCGTTTGGCGGCATCCGTCAGACCTTCACCACCCGCAACGAGCACACCCCCGGTCGTCAGGTTGACGTGCGGCTGGTGGATGGCCCCTTTTCCAAGCTCGAAGGCCACTGGCGCTTTTTGCCAGTGGGTCAGGCGGGCGAGGGCGCTTGCAAGGTGGAACTGCAGTTGGACTATGCGTTTCGCAGCGCCGCGCTGGCGGCCCTGGTGGGTCCGGTGTTCGACAAGATCGCTGGCAGCCTGGTCGATGCCTTCGTCAAGCGGGCCGAGCAGGTCTATGGCTGATGCCGCGGCCTCGATGCGGGTGACGGTGGCCTACAGCCCCGCCCCGCGCCAGGTGGATCTCTGGGATCTCACGCTGGCCGCAGGGGCCACGGTGGCCGATGCCCTGACGGGTTGTGGCCTGTTCGAGGCGCATCCCGCGCTGCGCGGACAGACTCTGGCGCTGGCGGTCTGGGGACGGAACGCACCGCTTACACAGGCTCTGCGTGAGCGCGATCGCGTGGAAGTCTTGCGCCCCTTGCAGGTCGATCCCAAAGTGGCGCGGCGCGAACGCTTCGTCAAGCAAGGCACACGCGGCGCCGGCCTCTTCGCGAAAAAGCCCCGCGCGCGCTGAGCGCGTGGCACTCAAACCGTTGGACAGTCGCTGGCCAGTAGGCCCTGCAAGCGCTGGCGTTCGGCTGCGCGGGCCGCGTCGTCGAGCACCTCGCGCTCGCCATTGGGCAGCGTGCGCGCCAGGCGTACGCCCGATTCCAGCGTAGCCCAGGCATCGCGCAGTCGGGCGCAGTGCGCGGCCCTGAGGGCGGCGTTCTCGTCTCGCAGGGCACGCACGGCCTCCTCGCCGGGCTGGGAGGGTGGTGGTGCAGAGGCGGCGCGCGCGGCGCGGGGCGGCGAGGGTGGGGTGGATGACGGGGCAGGCGCCGAGGCGGTCCAAAGTGCCGGCGCCGCCACCCCCGGCTGGCGAAGAATCCGCGCGGGGGGCACAGCTGGCGGTGGCGGCTGGTCGCTGTACACCCGGCGCCCGGCCTCGTCGAGCCACAGCCATTGGGCGGCGCACAGCGCCGGCAGCAGCGCCGCAATGAATATCAAAGTACTCTTTTGTTTCATCCGGCGAAGTGTAGCCAGCCGCCCACCTCGGGGAAACTACCGAGAGGCCCCAGATACAATTCGTCTTTTGGAGCCTCACCCATGCGCCTTCTTGGCAATGCGCTCACCTTCGACGATGTGTTGCTGGTGCCCGCGTTCTCCCAGGTCCTGCCCAAGGACACGTCGCTTTCCACGCGCCTGACGCGCAACATCGCCCTGAACCTGCCGCTGGTGTCCGCCGCCATGGACACGGTCACCGAGTCGCGCCTGGCCATCGCCATGGCCCAGGAAGGTGGCATCGGTATCGTTCACAAGAACCTGACCGCGCAGCAGCAGGCCGCTGAAGTGGCGCGCGTCAAACGCTATGAATCGGGTGTGCTGCGTGATCCCTTCGTGGTCTCGCCCGCGCACACCGTGCGTCAGTTGCTCGATCTTCAGGAGCAGCTTGGGTTCTCGGGCTTTCCGGTGGTGGAGGGCGGCAAGGTGGTGGGCATCGTCACCGGTCGCGACCTGCGCTTCGAGACCCGCTACGACCTGCCAATCAGCCAGATCATGACCCCGCGCGAGAAGCTGGTCACCGTCAACGACAAGGACGGCACCACCCCGCTCGAGGCCAAGCAACTCCTGAACAAGTTCAAGCTCGAGCGCCTGCTGGTGGTCAACGACGCCTTCGAACTCAAGGGCCTGATCACCGTCAAGGACATCACCAAGCAAACCAGCTTTCCCAATGCCGCGCGCGATGCTTCCGGCCGCCTGCGTGCGGGCGCGGCGGTGGGCGTGGGTGAGGGCACCGAGGAACGCGTCGAAGCGCTGGTCAAAGCCGGTGTGGACGTGATCGTGGTCGACACCGCGCACGGTCATAGCAAGGGCGTGATCGACCGCGTGCGCTGGGTCAAGCAGAACTACCCGCAGGTGGACGTGATCGGCGGCAACATCGCCACCGGCGCCGCCGCTCTGGCCCTGGCCGAGGCGGGCGCGGATGCAGTCAAGGTGGGCATCGGCCCCGGCTCGATTTGCACCACCCGCATCGTCGCGGGCGTGGGCGTGCCGCAGATCACCGCGATTGACAACGTGGCCACCGCGCTGGCCGGCTCGGGCGTGCCCCTGATCGCCGACGGCGGCGTGCGCTACTCGGGCGACATCGCCAAGGCCATCGCGGCGGGCGCTCACACGGTGATGATGGGCGGCATGTTCGCCGGCACCGAAGAAGCACCGGGCGAGATCGTTCTGTACCAAGGTCGCAGCTACAAGAGCTACCGCGGCATGGGCTCGATCGGCGCCATGCAGCAAGGCAGCGCCGACCGCTACTTCCAGGAAGCGACCACCGGCAACCCCAACGCCGACAAGCTCGTGCCCGAGGGCATCGAGGGGCGTGTGCCGTACAAGGGCTCGCTGGTGTCCATCGTTTATCAGCTTGCCGGGGGCGTGCGCGCCGCCATGGGCTACTGCGGTTGCAACTCCATCGAAGCCATGCGCAGCCAAGCCGAATTCGTCCAGATCACGGCCGCGGGCATGCGCGAGAGCCATGTGCACGATGTGCAGATCACGAAGGAAGCGCCGAATTACCGGGCGGAGTGAGGTTCTGAGGCATCTTCGATGGTGTAAAGTAAGGAATCCTTCTTTAAAGGAATTGCCATGCTTGCCAAGATGACGTCCAAAAACCAAATCACGCTGCCCAAAGCGGTGGTGTCGAGTGTGGCTGCAGCCGACTACTTCGAAGTCGAAGTCGACCAGGGACGTATCGTGCTGACGCCGGTTCGGATCAGCAAAGCCGATGCCCTGCGGGACAAGCTCGCGGAGCTGAACCTCACAGAGCAAGACATCGAAGACGCTGTCCAGTGGGCTCGTCGTGGCTGACTCTGGGCTGCGGCGGGTTGTACTCGATACCAACGTCGTGGTTTCCGCCTTGCTATTCCGGCAAGGTGAGACCCGTCAAATTCGCCGCCTTTGGCAAGAGCAGGTGCTTCAGCCATTGGTATCGGCGCAAACAGCCATGGAACTGGTGCGGGTGCTGGCCTATCCGAAATTCCGCTTGTCTGCGCAGGACCGGGAGGACTTGCTCTCTGAGTACCTGCCCTACGCCCAGGTGGTGAAGCCCGAGGACCACCGCCATCAAAGCCAGCGTGTTCCGAGTTGCCGCGACCCTTTTGACGACATGTTTCTTGAATTAGCGCAGGCCGGTGAGGCCCTCGATCTGGTCACTGGGGACAAGGACCTGCTGGAACTGAACGATCCTCACATGCGCCGCATGGGCTTTTTGATCATTACTCCCGCCGAAGCGCTCAAGCGCTGGGGCCATTGAAATGCAACACCACAAGATCCTCATCCTCGACTTCGGCAGCCAGGTCACGCAGTTGATCGCCCGGCGCGTGCGCGAAGCGCATGTCTATTCCGAGGTCCATCCCTGCGACGTGTCCGACGACTGGGTGCGCCAGTACGCCGCCGACGGCACGCTGCGCGGCGTGATCCTCTCGGGCAGCCACGCCAGCGTCTATGAAGAATCCACCGACAAGGCGCCCCAGGCGGTCTTCGAGCTGGGGGTGCCGGTGCTGGGCATCTGCTACGGCATGCAGACCATGGCCCACCAACTCGGGGGCAAAGTGGAGAGCGGGCACCAGCGTGAATTCGGCTTTGCGTCGGTGCGCGCGCATGGCCACACCGCCTTGCTCAAGGACATTGCCGACCGCACCACCGCCGAAGGCCACGGCATGCTCGATGTCTGGATGTCGCACGGCGACAAGGTGACCGAGCTGCCGCCCGGCTTCAAGCGCATGGCGTCCACCGACAGCTGCCCGATCGCCGGCATGGCCGACGAGGCGCGGCGCTTTTACGCGGTGCAATTTCACCCCGAGGTGACGCACACCGTGCAAGGGCACCGCATCCTCGAGCGCTTCGTGCGTGACATCTGCCAGGCCGCGCCCGATTGGGTTATGAAAGACCACATCGAAGAGGCCGTACAAAAGATCCGCGCGCAGGTGGGCGACGAGGAGGTGATCCTGGGCCTGTCCGGCGGCGTGGATTCGTCAGTCGCCGCGGCCTTGATCCATCGCGCGATTGGCGATCAACTGACTTGCGTGTTCGTCGACCATGGTTTGCTTCGCCTGAACGAGGGCGACATGGTGATGGAGATGTTTGCCGGCAAGCTGCATGCGAAGGTGATTCGCGTAGACGCCAGCGACCTGTTCCTGGGCAAGCTGGCGGGCGTGAGCGAGCCCGAGGCCAAGCGCAAGATCATTGGCGGCTTGTTCGTCGACGTGTTCAAGGCCGAGGCCGCCAAGCTCAAGGCGGGCGGCGGTGGCCACAAAGGTGCCAGCTTCCTGGCCCAAGGCACCATCTACCCCGACGTGATCGAGTCCGGCGGTGCCAAGAGCAAAAAGGCCGTCACCATCAAGAGCCACCACAACGTGGGTGGCCTGCCCGAGCAACTGGGGCTGAAGCTCCTGGAGCCGCTGCGCGATCTGTTCAAGGACGAAGTGCGCGAGCTGGGCGTGGCCCTGGGCCTGCCGCACGACATGGTGTACCGGCATCCCTTCCCGGGGCCGGGCCTGGGCGTGCGGATTCTGGGCGAGGTCAAGAAAGAGTACGCCGACCTGCTGCGGCGCGCCGACGCGATCTTCATCGAAGAACTGCGCAACTTCCGCGACGAAGCCTCAGGCAAGACCTGGTACGACCTGACCAGCCAGGCGTTCACTGTGTTTCTGCCGGTGAAAAGCGTGGGCGTGATGGGTGATGGCCGCACCTACGACTATGTGGTGGCTCTGCGCGCGGTGCAGACCTCGGACTTCATGACCGCCGACTGGGCTGAACTGCCCTATGCGCTGTTGAAGAAGGTGTCCAGCCGGATCATCAACGAGGTGCGCGGGATCAACCGCGTGACCTATGACGTGAGCTCGAAGCCGCCGGCGACGATTGAGTGGGAGTAGTAACAATCACGTAAGTTGTTGATTTTAAACGATTTACGAGTTGCACAAAACTTTCACAACCCAACAAAATAGCTTTGATTTTGTTGGGTTTTGACATTACAGTGACACAAAGAGTTAGGCATTTTTTGTACTTGTAACGAACTACATAGTTTTCGGCAAGATTACTTTGTGGCACAGAATTGAAAAAGGTGAATGAAATGTTGAAAATCGCTTCCTTGTTTACTCTCGTTTTATCACTTGTTGCGTGCGCTACTAACGTAGAAACTGTCTTACGAAATGATGCTGGACAAGTTCGCTATTGCTATTTGTCACATGACAGTACATTGGCACGTGTGTCGGCGATGGGTGAATACAACAAGTGTTTGAATGAGGCAGGAACGGCAGGTTTTAAGAAAGTTCAATGACAATGGCTCGCAAGTCAATAAAGCTGTGGTTGGCTAACGCTAATGGTTGGCGTCGTATTTGGTTTGTCGCCACAGTACTAACATTTCTTTATTGTTGTTTGTTGTTTCCGTTCATGCAAACTGGCGATGATAATGCTTATCGCTACCGAACGAAATGGGCGATTGAAGAGGAAATGAAAAATCCTCTTTGTTCCGAATATATGAGTAAATCATTTGTCCAACTTAGAGAGCCAGAGTACGACAAGAGTGGAAAAGACGGCTGCTACAACATTTATTCACATCGCAAATATCTTAAAGATAACAAGTCTATAACTGAAAAAGAATACAAATCAGACTTTGAAAGAGAGCATTGGGAGAGAGTAATTGGTTATGCACTTATGGGCTTTATTTCCGCTTTCTTGTTGTCTGGATTTGTGTATGGTTTTGGTGTGGTAACCGCTTGGATTATTAGCGGTTTTAAAAAGAACGAACAGCACTGAGCAATGATAAAGAGTTGTGAAAGTGTGCTACCTACAGGCCGGATGAATTAATCTAATATCTAGCCTGCCAATCAATAAAAAAGCAACGTTTTTTCCAAGTAACTATTTGGAAATAGTGCTCAATCTGCAGGGGGCGAGGGCGGCGCCCCGATCCATCACCCCACCTGGAGCCACCATGTCCCCTCGCGCCACCGTCAGAGACTTCGACCCGGAACTTCTGGTTCTGTTCGACGCCTATGTCCACGGCAACCTGGACCGCCGCGGCTTCCTGGACCGGGCCCAGCGCTTTGCCAAAGCGGGCGTCACGGCCGCAGGCTTGCTGGCCGCCCTCAGTCCCAATTTCGCGCAGGGCCAGCAGGTCAGCCCGCAAGACACCCGGGTGCACACCGAGCGGGTCACGGTGTCCGCGCCCGCAGGGAATGGCAGCATTCGCGGCTATTTGACGCGTCCCGCCTCTGCGGGCACGACGCGTCTGCCCCTGATCCTGGTAGTCCATGAAAACCGCGGGCTGAACCCGCACATCGAGGACATTGCCCGCCGCCTCGCATTGGCTGGATTCATGGCGCTGGCGCCCGACGCGCTCACTTCACTGGGTGGCTATCCGGGCGACGAAGACAAGGCGCGCGAGAACTTCGCCAAGCTGGACATGGCCCGCGCGCTGCAAGACTTTGTGGCCTGCGCCGGATGGCTGCGTGCCCGCGCAGACGGCAACGGCAAACTCGGGGCGGTGGGTTTTTGCTGGGGCGGTGGCATCGTGAACGCACTGGCCACGCTTTTGCCGGATCTGGCGGCGGCGGTTCCTTTTTATGGCAACACGCCCGCACCCACCGAGGCGGCGCGTGTGAAAGCGCCCCTGCAAGTTCATCTGGCCGACAACGACCCGCGCATCAACGGCCCCTGGCCGGTTTATGAAACCGCGCTGAAATCCGCTGGCGTGGCCCTGGAGGTTCACCGCTATCCAGGCACTCAACACGGGTTCAACAACGACACCACGCCTCGCTACGATGCGGCCGCCGCGCAGCTGGCCTGGAGCCGCACTGAGGCCTTCTTCAAGCAGCGGCTGGTGGCGTCCTAGGCAAAGGACGAGGTGTGCCTACTCCAATCGGCGGATGAACTTGAGCATCAACTGCCTCAGTTCCTGAGTCACCTCAGCATCGGAGCAGAAGTCCGGTTTGGGCGCGCCGCGGCAGTTGCCGGTGGCAGGATCGCGGCCGCCCGATGATGTGCACCAGTGGGGGTTCGCGCTGTACCAGCAGCGATTAACGGGCTTTTCGGGTGGACTCTCGTCGTCGAAAGCATGGGTGGTGTTCGGCAATCGCACATGTTGCGTCACCCACTTCGTGAGATTCGGATCGCAGGCGTGAAGATCGGTCTGACTGCCCGGAGGCTCCAGTTCCACGGTCACCATCAGCACCGGCGCATAAAACGGCCCGAGGCGAGGCCGCGCCGCCTCGGTGGTGCCCTGCGCATGCCGCGAGGGCGTGGACTGCCAACTCCAACACGCGGGATAGATCGAGATGCCCGCGCGAAACAGGCCCTTGTGGGTCTGGGTGATGGAGGACTCGTCGGTGAAGGCGCGCAGCACGCTCCATCCACCCTGACTGCCACCCATTAAAAAAATGCGCGCCGGATCGACCTGCGGCTGCTCGCGCAGCCAACGCGCCGCCGCGAAGGCATCACGGGCTCGGGTGTTGGCACCCAGCGCCGAGAAAGATCCCTGATGGCTGCTCACCGGCGCATCGATCTTGCGCCAGTTGGCAATGAAGCCACGGCTCCAGAAGCTGTCCAGGACCAGCACATTGAAGCCTTGCGCCAAGAACCAGCGCGCATGGCCATAGTCGATGGAACCCGGCCCGCCCACGCCGCCGTGCTGAATCAGGAGGGCGGGGTGGGGCCCGGGCGTTTGCACCGGGTTCCAACTGGCCAGCAACTTGCCCGATTTGGTGGCCGACCAGTCGGGGATCAGGGGCACATGGCGCGCAAGACCAAAGCGCACCACCTGCTCGTTAAAGGCGCGGTTGCCAAATCCTAGGGCTTGCACCTCCTGCACGGATGGCGGCTCGGTGCGTACGATGGGTGGCGGCTCGTCGTAGGCCCGCCCCCAGAAGGCATGGGTGTGCCCGCACGCCAGGAACATGCAGGTGAGGGCGACAAGAGCGCGCAGGCTGAGGGTCAGGGGCATCAGACGATGCATTGAATCTTCAGATTAAGCAGTGGCTTATTATGGATTTCACACAGCACACCCGAGAAGTGATGAGGACCATGCGTTTTAACTTTCCAATGGGGATGCGTTCTCGCCTCTTGGGGGCGACCTTGTTGGCCTGTGTCGCCGCGGTTCAAGCGCAGCCCCAGACCTGCGCGCCCACGCCCACAGACCCGCCTCGGCTGCACGCGTTGCCCAGCGGCATCCACACCGTGCTGGGCACGATCGCGTCCTTCGACCCTTGCCACCGATCGGTCGCCCTGCGCACGCCATTTTTCTCGGACAAGCCGCCGTTGATGATCGTGGTACACGGCGGTGGCGGGGTCGACAGTGCGACCACCAACGCCGTTGAAGCCTTTCGCAGCAAAGGCATGGCCACCTTGGTATTCGATGCCTTCCAGATGAATGGTTTCGAGCAAGGGGGCCGCTTCTTCGCCACCGCGATGACCAACGAGTCGCGCCAGCGCATGATCTACCGCGCTGCGCTGGGCGCCTACGAATGGGCGCTGCGTCAGGACAAGATCGACAACCGCCGCATCCTGTTTCATGGCCTGTCCAACGGCGGGGCGGTCGTGGCCAACCTGGCGGCTGTGGTCGACCCCCAGCATGTGATCGCCTTGTACGCCGAAGGGACCCCGGGCAACGGCATCGGACTGCCCGACGACCTGCGCGCGCCGCTCAAGATGGTCTTCGGGCGCCTGGACAACTACGGGGGACGCACGGCCGAGGAGTTCATCTGGCTGCGCCAGGAGCGATGCATCGGCAATGTGGTGAATTTCGATCAGCCAACAGGCAATTCCGCGACGTGCAACGGACGGGTCAACCCCGGCGAGCAGACGCAAAAACCCATCGACTGGTACGAGGCCCAAAAGGCCAAGGGCGCACCGATCGAACTGGTGTGGCTGGAGGACACGGCCCACGGCGTCTTCCTGGGGCCGCTCACGCGCAACATGGTCCCCTACACCAATGGTCAGACGCGCTTTGGCTGGGTCGGCGGCAGCTACGGGGCGCGCAGCAAGTTCCTGGACGAAGTGGCGGCGCGCGCCAAAGCGCCCCGCCCCTGAAGCGGCCGACCTATACGGCGCGGTTATAGCCCTTCAAGCAATTCAGTAGTTCCGCTTCAGACCGCCCCCTCCTAGAATTTTGCGAGCCCGCGATCGCTGCGATCGCGCATCCACCTACGGAAACATGAACCCCACCACCGACCCGGTCCTCGACGCACCGCTCCCCTACGGCCCGACCCTTGTGCTCGCAGAGGCCCAACGCATGATGCAGGCCGCCGAGCGTCATGCCCAGGCCCACAAGTGGCCTGTGGCCATCGTCATCACCGATGCCAGTGGCGGCATCCTGATGGCCCAGAAGCTCGATCACACCCAGCACTCCAGCATGGAGATCGCGATGGGCAAGGCGCGCACCGCAGTGAATTTCCGGCGCCCCACACGCATGTTCCAGGACGGCATCGAGGCGGGTGGACTGGGTTTGCGCTTTCTGGCCGTGCCCGGCGTGACGCCCCTGGAGGGCGGCTTTCCCGTGGTGCGCGCGGGCCAAGTGATCGGCGGGATTGGCGTCTCGGGCGTGCTGTCGTCCCAGGATTCCGAAGTGGCACAGGCCGGGATGGCGGCGCTGACCTGAGCCCGCCCCACAGATTTTTTTCGACACTAAAACGAGGAGACAACCATGATTTCAACGACACGCAGAAACCTGGTCCTGGGGGCACCGCTGACCCTGGCGCTGGCCGGACGCAGCTGGGCGCAAGACCGGTTTCCCAGCAAGACGGTGCGCATCGTCGTGCCCTTCGTGGCGGGCAGCCAGGTGGACATCGTGGCCCGCGAGATTCAGCGCCGCGTGCAAGAGACCTGGGGCCAGCCGGTGGTCGTGGACAACCGGCCGGGTGCCGGCGGCACGGTCGGCAGCCGGGGCGTGGCCACGGCCGATGCCGACGGCCACACCTTGCTGTTCACGTCGGCCTCGCATGCCATCAACCCCACGCTGTACAAAAAGCTGCCCTACGACACCCTCAAGGATTTCCGCGGTGTGACCTTCGGCACCAGCGTGCCCAATGTGCTGGTGGTGGCGCCCTCGCTGGGTGTGAAGTCGGTGCCCGAGTTGCTGCAGCTGATTCGCAGCAAGCCCGGCGCCCTGAACTTCGCGTCGGCCGGCATCGGTAGTGGCACCCACTTCAACGGCGAGATGTTCAAGGCCATGGCCCGACTGGACATCGTGCACGTGCCGTACAAGGGCACGGGCGATGCGCTCGTGGACACGGCAGCCGGCCGGTCGGCCCTGTATTGGTCGCCCCTGGGTTTGACGCTGCCTTTCATCAAGGAAAACCGCCTGATTCCGCTGGCCGTGAGTACGGCACGCCGCGCCGCGGTCATGCCCGATGTGCCGGTGATCTCGGACTTCGTGCCGGGGTGCGTGTACGACCACTGGTATGGCCTGGTGGCCCCTGGCAAGACCCCGCAGGCTGTGGTCGACAAGATCGCGGCGGACGTGGGCCGCGCGCTGCGCCTGCCGGACGTGATGAAGACCCTGGCGGATCAGGGCGTGGGCGTGGCTCCGGGTACGCCGGCCGAATTCGACCGGTTCATCGCCTCGGAGATCGACCGCCTGGGCGCTGTCGTCAAGACCGCGGGCATCCAGCTCGATTGAGGACGCCCGCAGGCCCCGGGTCGGCGGGCCGGGCCTGCGGGTCGAACCGGAGGGCAGGGGGCGGGCGAGGGCACAATGGCTGCCATGTACCTGCCCCCCCGCTTTCGAATCGCGGATCCCGCCCTGGCGGCGGCTCTGATTCGCGAGCAGCCGCTGGCGAGTCTGATCACGCTCGACGAAAGCGGTCTGCCCTTTGTGACCCACCTGCCGCTGCACCGGCCGCCCGATGCAGACGCCGCTGCGCCCAACTTGCAGCGCCTGCTCGGGCACCTGGCCCGGGGCAATCCGCAGTGGCAGCACCTGCAGTCGCAGCCGCGTGCCGTGGTCACCTTTCTCGGTCCACACGCCTACATGTCGCCCTCGGTGTACGCCGACTTAGAACGCGTGCCCACCTGGAACTACATCGCCTTGCATGCGACGGTGCAGATCACCCTGGTGCATGCCGAGGACGACAAGGACCGCCTGCTCAAATGCCTGATCGGCGACCACGAGCCGGCCTATGCCGACCAGTGGCGCGCCTTGGCCGAGACGTACACCACCCGCATGTTGAGTGCCATCGTCGGCCTGGAGATGGATGTGATCGAGTGGCAGTGCGCGGCCAAGGTCAACCAGCATCGGCCCGAGGCGCGCGACGCGATGCTGGCCGCCTACCGCGCCGGCACGGACCACGAGCGCGCGCTGGCCCAGTGGATCGAGCGCCTGCCATCGGCGGGCGCCTGAACGCGCGTACCCCGCGACATGAGCGCTGATTCGGCCCGCGACGAACACTACATGCGCCAGGCGTTGGCCCTGGCCGAGCGCGCGCGTGCGGCCGGCGAGGTGCCGGTGGGCGCGGTGGTGGTGCGGGGCGACACCGTGATTGGCACTGGCCACAACGCACCGGTGGGCCGCCACGACCCGACCGCCCATGCCGAGGTGATGGCCCTGCGCGAAGCGGCACAAGCCCTGGGCAATTACCGCCTCGACGGCTGCGAGCTGTATGTCACGCTGGAGCCCTGCGCCATGTGCAGTGGGGCGATGCTGCACGCCCGCCTGGCCCGCGTGGTCTATGGCGCACCCGATGCCAAGACCGGCGCCGCCGGCTCGGTGACCGACCTGTTTGCCCAGCGCGAACTCAATCACCACACCCAGGTGCAAGGCGGCGTGCTGGCGCAGGACTGCGGCGCGCTGCTGGCGGATTTCTTCAAGGTGAGGCGCCAAGACCAACGGGCCACCGCGCACCCGCTGCGCGAAGACGCGCTGCGCACGCCCGAGGCCCGCTTCGAGGGCTTGCCCGGCTATCCCTGGGCCCCGAACTACCTGAGCGACCTGCCGACCCTGGCGGGCCTGCGCCTTCATTACCTGGACGAGGGACCGCGCGATGCGCCCCTGACCTGGCTGTGCCTGCATGGCAATCCGGCCTGGAGCTATCTGTATCGCAAGATGATCCCGGTGTTTGCGCAGGCTGGCCACCGCGTGGTGGCGCCCGATCTGATCGGGTTTGGCCGCAGCGACAAGCCCAAGAAGGAGGGCGCGCACGGTTTTCACTGGCACCGGCAGGTCCTGCTGGAACTGGTCGAACGCCTGGACCTGCAGCGCGTGGTGCTGGTGGTGCAGGACTGGGGTGGTCTGCTGGGGCTGACCCTGCCCATGGCCGCGCCTGCGCGCTATCAGGGTCTGCTGGTGATGAACACGACGCTGGCCACGGGCGAGGCGCCGCTGTCCGATGGCTTTCTGGCCTGGCGCGAGATGTGTGCGCGCAACCCCGAGTTCGATGTGGCGCGCCTGTTTGCGCGTGGAAACCCACAGATGTCGCCGCAGGAATGCCAGGCCTATAACGCGCCGTTCCCGGATCGCGGCCACCGCGCCGCGTTGCGCGCCTTCCCGCCCCTGGTGCCCGAGCACCCCGACGATGAGGGGGCCCAAATCTCCTGCGAAGCCGCCGTGTTCTGGCGCGAGCGCTGGCAGGGCCGCAGCCTGATGGCGGTGGGCGTGCAGGACCCGGTGCTGGGGCTGCCCGTGATGCAGCGGCTGCAGGCCGGTATCCGTGGGTGTCCGCCGCCCTGGCTGATCGAGGCCGCTGGCCATTTTGTGCAGGAACATGGTCAGCCCATCGCCGAGCGCGCCGTCGCCCATTTCACTGAAGGAAATCCGTGAGCCATGTCTATGTTTTTTCGCCGTCCAGCGCCGTGCGCGATCGCGCGGCGATGCGGCGGGGCGTCGCCCGCCTGCGGGCCCTGGGGCATGAGGTCGAAATCGACCCCGACGCGCTGACCAGCCACATGCGCTTTGCCGGCGACGACGCCACCCGCCTGGCCGCCATTCACCGCGCGGCGGCCAGCGGCGCCGACATCGCCCTGATTACGCGCGGCGGCTATGGCCTGACCCGCCTGCTGCCCGACATCCGCTACAAGGCCGTGGCCAAGGCCGTCGACCGCGGTCTGCGCTTTGTGGGCCTGAGCGACTTCACTGCGTTTCAGAACGCCTTGATGGCGCAGACCGGCGCAGTGTCCTGGTCCGGCCCGGCACTCGGCGAAGACTTCGGCGTCGAGGGCGAGCCCGACGAGATCATGCTGGCCTGCTTCGACGATCTGGCGGGCGGGGCAGGGGAGGGAACGGGCTGGCGGCTGCCCGCTTCCGAAGCTCGCGAGCGCGCTTTCAAGGCCGAGGGGTCGCTTTGGGGGGGTAATCTGAGTGTGTTGGTGTCTCTGGTCGGCACGCCCTGGCTGCCGCAGGTTCAGGGCGGCATCCTGTTTTTGGAGGACGTCAACGAACACCCTTATCGCGTCGAGCGCATGCTCACGCAACTGCTGAACGCCGGGATCCTGGGCCGGCAAAAGGCCATCCTGCTGGGCGGCTTCACGAACTACAAACCTGTCCCGCACGACAAGGGCTACAAGCTGCAGACGGCGGTGGACTGGCTGCGCGCGCGGGTGAAGGCGCCGGTGTTCACCGGCTTACCGTTTGGCCATGTGGCCACCAAGGTGTGCCTGCCGGTGGGCCAGACGGTGGATCTGTTGGTGCAGGGGCGCGATGCAATGGTGCTGTGGGGACACGACCACTGAGTTTCGCAAATGCAGTGGGCTCACGCCTCTCCGAAAGAAATACTCGTTTAAAAACAAGGCGCTTTCTAGGATTTCTCGCGTAACACCCAAAGTAGCGCGGTGGTTAAGTTGGGCGGGGAGTAAGCCGGTTCCAGCCCTTGAGAACGTATTGACCGTCGGGGGCGTACTGCGGATCTCAGGCAAAGCGATCCGCATTTTTAATTTTACATAACGCACATCGTATTCTTTAAATCAGGGTCACCAGGCGCCCGCAGGCCGCTGCTTGCGCAGGTGCGCCGCAAGTATTTCAAACACCTCTTGTCGGCCACTGCGCATGGCAAAGTCCTGGGCATTCAGCCCCAACTGGTTCTTTAGCGACGCATCTGCGCCCGCGTCCAGCAGTTGGCGAACGGCCGCGGCAGATCCGTATTGCGAGGCCATCATGAGCGGCGTCGTGCCGTTGGGCGATTCGGCGTCGATGTAGGCATGGGCGTCCAACAGCATGGTGATCAGGGTCGCATGGCTGCCGGTGGCGGCGTAATGCAGCGGCGCCCACCCGGTCTTGTTGACATCCGCGCCTCGCGCAATCAGCCGCCGGGCCATGTCTGTATGGCCCTTGAGTGCGGCCATCATCAGTGCACTTTCATCCACCGTGTTACGGGTCTCGACCCGGGTGCTGGGCCAGTCCACCAACACCCGAGCGACCTTTAGAGAGCCTTCGCGCAGGGCCAGAAACAGCCCGAACTGACCCTGTGCATTGGGCGTATTGGGGTCAAATCCACGCTTGAGCAACGACTCCACCATGACTGGATCGTCGCGGTTGATGGCCACAAAAAAGTCATCGAAAGATCCTGCGGAGGCGGAAGAAAATCCAATAAAAACATATAGATATATGACATATCTAAAGTATTTTTTCATGATTTAACGCCAGGAAAAAGTCGCTCGAAATTGGCGCTGGTGATGCGCCCCACCTCGTCCGCGTCAAGTCCGCGAAGCTGACCGATCTGGGCGGCCACATAGGGCACATACGAGGGATTGTTGGTCTTGCCCCGGTACGGCACAGGCGCCAGGTAGGGGCTGTCGGTCTCGATCAGGATGCGGTCCAGCGGCACCATCGCGGCCACCTCGCGCAGATCAGCAGCGCTCTTGAAGGTCAGGATGCCGGAAAACGAGATGTAGTAGCCCAGATCGAGGGCGGCCCGGGCCACCTGCGCGGTTTCGGTGAAGCAGTGAAACACCCCGCCCGCGCTGCCGGGGGATCCGTCCTCGCCCTCCTCCCGCAGGATGGCCAAGGTATCGTCGGACGCGCAGCGGGTGTGAATCACCATGGGCTTGCCGGCCTGCCGGGCGGCGCGGATGTGGGTGCGAAAGCGCTGGCGCTGCCACTCCATGTCGGCGATGGTGCGGCCGCCCTTGCGGCTGTCCATCTCGTAATAGTCCAGGCCGGTTTCGCCAACCGCGACCACCCGGGGCAGCGCCGCGCGCGCCACGAGTTCGTCGACCGTGGGCTCATGGACGTCCTCGTTGTCGGGGTGCACGCCGACGGTCGACCAGAAATTCGAATAGGTCAGCGCCAGGCCATGGACGGACTCGAACTCCTCGATGGTGGTGCAGATGCACAGGGCACGATCGACGCGGGCCTGGTCCATGGCAGCCCGAATGGCGGCCAGATCGCCGGCCAGCTCGGGAAAACTCAGGTGGCAGTGGGAATCAACAAACATCGCCCGATGTTACGGGCAGCCGCAGGCCGCCTGTCACAAAGGGGAAAAGGGAAAAGCGCCTCAGACCGTCTGGGTGGGGCGGTCCGAGCCCAGGTGGCCGCCCAGGATCTGCTCGATCCGCAACTTCAGGGCGCGCGACTTCTCGTCGGCGGGAAAGCGGATGCCGACCCCCTGGGTGCGCGTGCCGGAGGCGCCGGAGGGCGTAATCCAGGCGACCTTGCCCACGATCGGGTAACGCTGCACCTCGTCGGGCAAGGACATCAGCACATAGACCTCGTCGCCCAAACGGTGGGCGCGGGGGGTGGGGATGAAGATGCCGCCCTCGGCGAACAAGGGCATGTAGGCGGCATACAGGGCCGCTTTTTCCTTGATGGCGAGCTGGATGACGCTGGGGCGCGCCGCGGTGGCAGGCGCAGCGGCAGGGGATGGGGGTGTCGGGTTCATGGGCGCCTGGCAGGCTGGGGGCGCGTGGAGTGTAGGGCGACACGCGCTCGGCTCACAAGCGCCTCTTGCATCAGGCCCGGGTTGAAGGGGTGCTCGGCCGTCCGCAAGGTGTCAGCCAGCTCACGCCACCAGGCCGCGAGCGGGACCAGCGGCACGGCTACAGGTAGGTCGGCCTGGGCAAAAAAGCGCGGTTCACCCCCCGCTCCCACCACCAGAAGGTCGTGACAAACCTTCTGCAAGGCGTCGACCGCTTGCGCCGGCGACCAGTCAGCCAGAGCCGACACCTCGCCGCGCGCCAGGGCCTGGGGCAGCGCCGACCACTGGCGGGCAGTCAGACCCGCCTGGGCCCAGCGCCAAGCCTCTTCGGGGCGTCCGCCTGCGGCACGTAGCAGCACCTGGGCATCTGGCTCGGGCATCTGGGCGGACAGCCAGGCCAAGGCCTCATCGGGCGCGGGCCAGGCCAGGGTGTGGGTCAGGCAGCGGCTGCGGATCGTGGGAAGCAGCTGGTGGGCGGCCTCGCTGGCCAGGACGAAGCGAACCTCGCCCACGGGCTCCTCCAGCGTCTTGAGCAGGGCGTTGGCGGCGATGGTGTTCATGCGCTCGGCGGGATAAACCAGGACCACCTTGCCGCGCCCGCGTGCGCTGGTGCGCTGGGCGAATTCGACCGCATCGCGCAGGGCGTCGACGCGGATCTCCTTGCTTGGTTTGCGCTTCTTGTCGTCGATGTCCTGCTGCGCCTTTTCCGACAGGGGCCAGCCCAGGGCCATCATCGCGGTCTCGGGCATGAGCACGCACAGGTCGGCATGGGTACGCACCGCGATCGCATGGCAACTCGCGCACTGGCCGCACGCGCCCTGGGCCTGCGGGGCCTCGCACAGCCAGGCGCGGGCGAGCTCGAGACCGAGGCTGTATTGGCCCAGACCCGAAGGCCCCTGCAGCAGCAAGGCATGACCGGGCTGCGGCACCAGGGCCTGCAACTGCGTGGCGATCCAGGGCGGCAGGCTCATAGCCACCCTCGCCTGGCCACGGCCTCGTGCACCGCGGCCCACACGGCGTCGCGAGTCTGGGCCGCATCGATGCGGGCAAAGCGGCCCGGGTTTTCCTGCACGCGCCGCTGGTAGCCCGCGTGCACCTGCTCGAAGAAGGCCTGCGGCTGCGACTCGAACTTGTCCGGGACACGCGCACCGGCCAGTCGCTGGGCAGCGATGGCGGGATCGAGCTCAAAGAGCACGGTCAGATCGGGCTGGCGCAGAGGGACCGAAGCATCCGCCCTACCCTGCACCATCTGTTCGAGCTGGCCCAGTACCTGCCAGTCAAAGCCGCGCCCGCCGCCCTGGTAGGCGAAGGTGGCATCCGTGAAGCGGTCGCACAGCACCACATCGCCACGCGCCAGCGCCGGTTCGATCACCTGCTGCAGGTGGTCGCGGCGGGCGGCGAACATCAGCAAGGCCTCGGTGAGGCTGTCCATGGGGTCGTTCAGGGCCAGCGCGCGCAGTTTCTCCGCCAACGGCGTGCCCCCGGGCTCGCGGGTGGAGACGACCTGGCGGCCGGCGCGGGTGAAGGCCTGGGCCAAGGCCTGAATGTGCGTGGACTTGCCGGCGCCGTCGATGCCTTCGAAGCTGATGAAAAGTCCGTGGGTCATGGCCGGCGCTGGTAGGTGTTGACGGCCCGATTGTGTTCGTCCAGGGTCTGACTGAACTGGCTGCTGCCGTCGCCGCGCGCGACGAAATACAGGGCGGGGCTGCTGGCGGGCTGCACCGCGGCCAGCAGCGAGGCCCTGCCCGGCATGGCAATCGGCGTGGGGGGCATGCCGCGACGGGTGTAGGTGTTCCAGGGCGTGTCGGTTTGCAGATCGACGCGACGCAGATTGCCGTTGAAGGCGGTGCCCATGCCGTAGATCACGGTGGGATCGGTTTGCAGCGGCATGCCGATACGCAGGCGGTTGTTGAACACCGCAGAAATCAGCGGACGGTCCGAGGCGCGGCCAGTTTCCTTCTCGATGATGCTGGCCAGGACCAGCGCTTCGTCGGCCGTGCGCACCATGGCTTGGGGGCTGCGCTGGTTCCAAGTGAGGGCCAGGCGTTTGTCCATGGCGCGCATTGCGCGACGCAAGACGGCGATGTCGCTGCTGCCCTTGCTGTAGGTGTAGGTGTCGGGGAAGAAACGCCCTTCAGGGTGCTGGTCGGGGCGGCCCAGGGTCTGCATCAGGGCCTCGTCGGACAGCGCGGCGCTGTCTTGGCGCAGGTCGGTCTCCTTGGCCAGCGCGGCGCGGAACTGCCGGAACGTCCAGCCCTCGATCAGGCTCACTGCGCCCTGGGCCTGATCCCCTCGGGCCAGCTTGTCCAGAAGGCGCCAGGGCGTGATGCCGGGCTCGAGCTCGTAGCTGCCGGCCTTGATCATGCGGGCCCGGCCCGAGAGACGAAACCAGGTGTGCAGCCAGACCGGGTCGATGTCCACGCCGGCGGACCGCACCGTCTGCGCCACCTCGCGGGGCAGGGTGCCAGGCTCGATGGCCAGGTCGATCACCGGCGCCGCCAGGGGCATGGGACGGTGCAGCCACCACGCCACGCCGCCGCCGAGGGCCAGGGCGGCCATCACGATCACCAGGCCAAGGGTTAGGAACAGGCGCCGCACGGTGTTACGGGGAAATAAGAGGGAGACACTGAACGCAGTGGGGAGAGGACCAGGCCATGATAATTCAGCGATGACCCACCCTCTCGAAGGCATCGCCCTCCTGCCCCATCTGGGCGTGATCCGCGCGCAGGGCGACGACGCGGCCTCGTTTCTCCACAACCAACTGACCCAGGATTTCCTGCTGCTGCAGCCGGGGCAGGCGCGCCTGGCCGCCTTCTGTTCGGCCAAGGGACGCATGCAGGCGAGCTTCGTCGGCCTGACCCTGGCGCCCCAGGACATCGCGCTGATCGTGAGCCGCGACCTGCTGGCACCGACCTTGAAGCGCCTGTCGATGTTTGTGCTGCGGGCCAAGGTCAAACTCACTGACGCCAGCGAAGACTTTGTGCTGCGCGGGCTGGCGGGGCAGGCTGCGATGCCGGCAGGCGCATCGGCCCTCGCGCCCTGGGCGCACGCGCAGCAGGCTGGCGCCCACTGGGTGGGCCTGTATCCGGCCGACGGTCAGGCGCGTGCGCTGTGGCTTGCGTCGGCAGGTACGTCCGAGCCCACCGGACCCGCGCTCGATGCTGCGGTGTGGTCCTGGGGCGAGGTGCGCAGCGGCGTGGCCACCCTGAGCGCGCCAGCGGTCGAGGCCTTCGTGCCCCAGATGCTCAATTACGAATCGGTGGGCGGCGTGAACTTCAAGAAGGGCTGCTACCCCGGCCAGGAAGTGGTGGCCCGCAGCCAGTTTCGCGGCACCCTCAAGCGCCGTGCGACGCTGGCCCATAGCGCGGCGCCCTTGCAGGCCGGCCAGGAGATCTTTCATTCGGACGATCTCTCGCAACCCTGCGGGCTGGTGGCCCAGGCCGCGCCAGCGCCCAATGGGGGCTTTGACGCCATCGTGTCGCTGCAAACCAGCGCGATGGAAAGCGGCACGCTGTGCGTGGGCGCCGCCGACGGGCCTGCGCTGACCCTGCTGCCCCTGCCCTACCCCCTCCTCGCCGATATCTAAGCGAGCGGCATCGCCATCTCAATGTGGGGGATGCCCACCTCGTCGAAGGGTTCGCCGCGCGCCACGAAGCCCAGGCGGGCATAGAAGTTCTCGGCGCTGCGCTGGGCGTGCAGCATCAGCTCGGTGTCGCCGCGCCTGCGGGCCGCGTCCACCAGAGCCTGCATCACCACCTGACCGGCGCCGCCGCCACGCAGCACCTCGTGCACCGCGACCCGCCCAATCTGGCCCAGTCCGGGGCGCACCTGCAGCAAGCGGCCGGTGGCCACGGGCTGTTGCAGGCGGTTGTAGACCACGGCGTGCAAGGCGCTCGCATCAGCCGCGTCCCACTCGAGTTCGGCGGGGATGCGCTGCTCGTGGACAAACACCCGGGTGCGGATCGCGCCCGCGTCGGCGCTCAAGTCGTTCCAGCTGCCGGTGCGGGTGTGCAACATGGGCTGCCCCGCCTCGAAGCCGGTGAGGATCTCGCGCAGGGCCGGCGGCACGGGGCGTGAGGTCTGGGTGGCGGGGTCGGCGAACACATAGATCAACTCGCCGCCGATCAACAGCTGGTCGCCGCGAAAGATCGCACATTCGAACCCCATGGAGCTGTTGCCGACGCGGGCGCAGCGCAAGGCGACATCGAGCCGTTCGTCCATACGCGCCGAGGCGAAGTATTCGACGGTGGCCTTCTTGACGTACAGATCGCCGCCCAGTTGGTGCATCGCCTCTTCGTAGGGCAGACCCAGCATGCGCCAGTAGTCGGCCACGGCGGTGTCAAAGTACATCAGGTAGTGGCCGTTGAAGACGATTTTCTGGATGTCCACCTCGACCCAGCGCACGCGCAGGCGGTGAAAGAAGCGGAAATCGGCACGCGTGTGGGTCATGGTGGGGGCCTTCAGGGTCTCAGGGCGGTTCTCAGGGCGCGGGCGGCATCGACATGGGCCTGGCGCGCCTGCTCAATCACGCGCCCCATCTTGATGAATTCGTGGACAACGCCGTGGTAGATCTCCAGGTCCACCGCCACCCCCGCGGCCCGCAGTTTATCGGCGTAGGCCAAGCCCTCGTCGACCAGCGGGTCGCACTCGGCCAGGCCCACCCAGGCCGGCGCCACGCCGTCCACGTCCGGCGCGTTCAGCGGCGCGAAGCGCCAGTCCTCGCGATCGGGCAGGTCGATGTACTGGGCGAAGAAGTAGTCAATCAGCGTGGCATCCAGCAGCAGACCTTCGCGATAGTGCTGGTGGGAAGGCAGGTCCTGGCGGGCGGCGCAGCCGGGGTAGATCAGAAGCTGCAAGGCCAGGGGCAGGCCGACGTCGCGCGCCATCAAGGCGCATACCGCCGCCAGCGTGCCGCCTGCGCTGTCGCCACCGACGGCAATGCGGCTTGGATCCAGGCCGCGGTCCTGACCGTGTGCGACCAGATGCTGCAAGGCGTCCCAGGCATCGTTCACCGCGGTGGGAAAGCGGTGCTCGGGCGCGAGCCGGTAGTCCAGCGACACCACCGCGCAGCCACTTAAGCGCGCGAGCTCGCGGCATAGCGTGTCATGGGTGGCGATGCTGCCGATGGTGAAGCCGCCGCCATGCAGGTACAGCAGCCACGGCCAGGGCCCGCTGTCTGCCGCATCCGTATACAGGCGCGCGGGCAGCGGGTGGCCGTCGCGTGCTGGCACGGTGAAATCCTCGACCCGACGCAGGGTGGCGCGCGGCACCTCGAGTACGCCAGCCGCGGCCTCGTAGGCGGCCCGGGCCTGAACCGGCGGCAAGGTGTGCAGAGGCGGCGCGGAGACACGAGCCCTGCGTTCAAGCACGGTACGCATGGCGGGCGTCAGTCGCGGATGGGGCATGGGTGTGGGCGAGAAGTGGGGCGGCGAAGTCAAGCGGGTCGGCGTGCTTCAGGTTGAACGTGGCGTCAGCCACCGCCCGAGCAGGTGCCGACCGGCGGCGCGCACCGGTCGCTCGAACGCTCGCTCGCTGGCGGCAGCGAGCCCGCACGACAAGGCCACACCCACTACCAGAATCGCCAGGCGCACCGGCACCGGCAAGGCCTCGGCCGAAGCCGTCGTCAAGGCTGGCAGCACAAACCAGGCGAAGCCGAAAAACAGCAAGGGGTGCAGCAGGTAGGTGCCATAGGTGATGTCACCCAGCCACTGGGCGGCGGGTCGAGCGCGCGGCCCCACGCGCACATGGCCGCTGACCCAGACCACGGCCACGCACACCAAAGGCAGCACGATGCCACGCCATCCGATCAATTCGCCACCCGACACGGACGGCGCGAGGGCGACCAGCAGCGCCGCAATCAAAACCCAGGTCACCGCTCCCGCACGCAGGGGCAGCGCGTAGGTGCGCTGGCGACGCGCATGACCGATCAGACAACCCGCAAAGAAATAAGCCGCGAAGGCCGGCACCTGGTGATAAAGCTGCGTAGCCTCGGCCAGACCCAATGCGCCCACCGTGCGATCGATCCAGGTCCATTGCAGGGCCAACAGCACCAGCAGCAGACCCATGCGGAGCCACGCATGCGGCAGCACCCGCACCAGCAGCGGCATCGCCAGATAAAACATGAACTCGATCCCCAGCGACCAGCCGCCGATGGCCAGCGCGGTCACGGCGGGCGTGAAGGCGCCAAACAAGAACGTGGCGTTGAAGGCCAGGCGCTCCATGCCATCGGTCAACCACTGGCCGTTACGCGCCGCCAGCATCATTAGAAACAGCGCGCACACCACGATGTACAGAGGCGCCAGCCGTAGCCAGCGCACCGCCAGAAAGGCCGCAAAGCCACGCAAGCTGCCTATGGCCTGCGCGTCGTACACATAGGCCAGGCTCGCGCCCGAGAGAATGAAGAACAGGTAGACGCCGTAAGTGCCCAGGGTGGAGACAGTGGCCAGGTCCTGCCAGTACATCAGGTGATAGACCATCACCGACAGCGCGCACAGCCCGCGCAGGATGTCCCAACCCAGGACGCGCTCAGAGGCGCTCACAGGGCCTCGACACGGCCCGGGTCGGGTCGCTCCAGCCAGCGCGCGAATTCCTCGGCCAGTTGCTCGCTGGCCGCGACGGCCTGGTTCCAGACCTGCGCGCGTGCCGCCACGTCATTGCCATAGCGCGTGAAGTCGGTGCGATCGGGAAGCTTGGCGTTGGGCAGACGCGCCACCCACGCGGGGTCGGGCGCGACCACCAGCATCGAGTCCAGAAAGGGCGTGGCCCCATGACGCCAGCGCAGGCCCTTGTCCAACCAACCCGGGATCACCGCCTTCTGGAAATGCGGGTACAGCACGATGCGCGCGCTCTGCTCGCGCGCGGGGTCAGCGCGGTAATCCAGATGCAGGTGGTAGTCGGTCAGTCCGCCGTCCCAATACGCGCCGGGTGGCACGCCCGGGATGTCTTGCACGGCGCGCAAGGCAAAGGGGATGGAGCAACTGGCCTGCACCACGGGGAAGAAGTTGTCGACGGTCAGAGCGGCGCGGCGCGTGCGGAAATCATCGGTGGCAAAGGGCAGCACGCCCTCGCCCGCCGAGAACACCACCCGCTCGAGCCAGCCGCCCAGCGCCCGGCGATGCACCGCGTTGGCCAGGAAAGCGCCCAGATAACCCAGGGGCGTGGCCACTGAATGTTCGCGTCGCAAGACATGACGTCCGCGCACGGCCAGCACATGCAGTCGGTAACGCGGATGCGTCAGCACCTCCTGCACCCGCCCGTCATAGAAGCCGCGCAGCCCCTGGCCAAAGCGCTCGGACACATGGTCCGCCGTCGGACCGCGTCGCCCCGGTGGGGTGTCGTAACTCTGATGGATGTAGTCGTGCGACAGCCGCTGCAAGGCGCTGACGGTGTCTGACAAACACGCCGTGGCCAGACGCCAGGCACCGATCGAGGCGCCGACAAGATCCACAGGCTGGGCGCTGCGAGGCAGCCACTGACCGAAGATGAATTGGTCCAAAGGCCCCAGCACCAAGCCCTTGGGCCCGCCGGCTGCGCCCGGTACGACGCCAATGTCCTGCGGCGACAAGCCATGCTGCGCGATGTGCGCGCGCGCCCGGGGGCCGGCGTACAGGCGCAGGGCGGGGGCGGTGCTCACGGTTTGCGCAGGCCCTGCAGCTTGGCGAAGGCACCCGCCATCGCAGTCGGGGTAGCCTGCGCCGGGGCAGGCTTGAGGCCCCGACCGGGCGCGCGCGGCTCAAAGCGGTTCTCGGCATCACGCGCATCGCGCCCACCGCGTGCCGGGGCGGCATCGAGCTTGAGGGTCAGGCTGATGCGTTTGCGCGCAGCATCCACCTCCAAAACGCGCACCTTCACGATGTCACCGGTCTTGACCACCTCACGTGCGTCGTTGACGAACTTGTGAGCCAGCTGGCTCACATGCGCCAGACCGTCCTGGTGCACGCCCAGGTCAATGAAGGCGCCAAAGGCGGCGACGTTGCTCACCGTACCTTCCAGAACCATGCCTTCTCGCAGGTCGGCGATGTCCTCCACGCCCTCGTTGAAGCGGGCCACCTTGAAATCGGGCCGCGGATCGCGCCCCGGCTTTTCCAGCTCGGACAGGATGTCGCGCACCGTGATCACGCCCACCGTGTCGTTGGCATACAGCTCGGGCCGCAGGGTCTTGAGCAGCTCGGCGCGCCCCATCACCTCCTGCACCGGCTTGCCCACGTTGGACAACATCTTCTGGACCACCGGATAGGTCTCAGGGTGCACGCCCGTCATATCGAGCGGGTTGTCGCCACCGCGTATGCGCAGAAAGCCGGCCGCCTGCTCGAAGGTCTTGGCGCCCAGGCCACTGACTTCCATCAGCTGCTGGCGGTTGCGAAACGCGCCGTGCGACTCGCGCCAGCGCACCACCGCCTTGGCCACTGTCCCTGACAGACCCGACACCCGCGCCAGCAGCGGCGCGCTGGCGGTGTTCAGGTCCACGCCCACGCCGTTGACGCAGTCTTCGACCACGGCATCGAGTGTTCGGGCCAGCTCGCCCTGGTTCACATCGTGCTGGTACTGGCCCACGCCAATGGACTTGGGGTCGATCTTCACGAGTTCAGCCAAAGGATCTTGCAGACGTCGCGCGATGCTGGCGGCGCCGCGCAGGCTCACGTCCACATCGGGCATTTCTTGCGAGGCAAATTCGCTGGCCGAATAGACCGAGGCGCCCGCCTCGCTCACCACCACGCGCTGGATATCGGCGTCCAGGCGCTTGACCAGATCGGCAGCCAGCTTGTCGGTCTCGCGACTCGCGGTACCGTTGCCGATGGCAATCAGCGTGACGCTGTGCTTCTTGCACATTGCCCCCAAGGTGTGCAGCGCGCCTTCCCAATCGCGGCGCGGCTCGTGCGGATAGACCGTGGCGGTGTCCACCAGCTTGCCGGTGGCATCGACCACCGCCACCTTCACGCCGGTGCGGATGCCCGGGTCCAGACCCATGACCACGCGCGGGCCGGCGGGCGCTGCGAGCAGCAGGTCACGCAGGTTGTCGGCGAAGACCTTGATCGCCACCTTCTCGGCCTCTTCCCGCAAGCGGGTGAACAGATCTCGCTCGGTAGACAGCGACAGCTTGACGCGCCAGGTCCAGGCCACGCATTTGCGCAGCAGGTCGTCGGCGGGCCGGGCCGCATGGCGCCAGCCCAGATGCAGGGCGATGCGACCCTCGGCCACTGAGG
>Ga0315902_10000742_pt1 | contig 54929 bp, 48 predicted proteins | sample LakEriMetagenome_9_FD_203523 | JGI IMG/M metagenome (GOLD analysis project Ga0315902, IMG submission 203523) | Freshwater fungal communities from buoy surface, Lake Erie, Ohio, United States - Buoy 12 MA117 | ecosystem: Environmental > Aquatic > Freshwater > Lake > Lake biofilm | place: USA... | reverse complement strand
ACTTGCTCATACACATCCGGGAATTGTGCTAAACTTTCATGCTTCCCGATAAAATTTATATGCTCATAGATCTCGTCGGAGATAACTACAACATTCGGATACTTCACCAAAACATCAGCAAGATCCCTCAACTCTTCCTTCGTGTAAACAGATCCTGTCGGATTGCAAGGTGTTGAAAAGATCAGCATCTTCGTCTTGTGGGTGATCGCTGCTTCCAACTGCTTTCCGTTGATCTTAAAATCATTCTCTATTCCGGCATTAATGACTACAGGTGTCCCTTCTGCCACCTTAACGATCTCGAGATAGGATACCCAATATGGAGCTGGAACAATTACTTCATCTCCTGGTCCAATGATACTCAGAACGACATTTGCGATCGATTGCTTCGCCCCCGTAGAAACGACTATCTGATCCTTGGTATAGTGTAGTCCGTTATCTCTTTTGAACTTCAATGAAATGCTCTCACGAAGATCATCATAACCCGGAACAGGCGTATACATTGTAAAGTTATTGTTCATTGCCTCAATGGCGGCATCCTTGATGAATTGCGGAGTGAAAAAATCAGGCTCTCCCAAACTAAGTGAAATCACATCTTTCCCCTCAGCTTTCAACTCCCTACTTTTACGGGACATGGCAATAGTTGCCGATTCTTCCATTGCCATCAGGCGCTCAGACAATTGTATCATACCTTGTTTTAAACGATTCTATGCAAAACTAATGAATCTTGAGCGAAAGGACGGGTTGAACAGTTTAAAAATACCAGAAGAATTCAATACCATTTTGTGGATAATTTGAATCAAGTTAAAATATTTGTAGCATGCATAACCCTATTTTTGTGTGAGGTATGAATAAAGACAAGTTCATCGATGTAAAAGGACTTATCGAAAGTAAAAATCCGCGGCTCGTGAAGTGGCTGCCTGGTTTTGTTTTGAACTATTTGAAAAGAATTCTGCATCAGGATGAGATCAACGCTTTTATTTCGGAACACAAAGAAATCTATAACGCTGATTTTTGCGAGGCTGTAATAGACTATTTCAACATCACTATCAACGTTCAAAACATCGAACAGATACCTAAAGAAGGTCCAATCATTATCGCCATGAACCACCCCTTGGGAGGCATGGATGCAATCACACTGATCACCGCGCTAAAAGGACACCGCGAAGACTTGAAGTTCATTGTGAATGACTTGTTGATGAACCTTCACAACCTTAGAGACCTATTCGTAGGTGTTAACAAACACGGTAAGAATGAAGTTTCAACACGTCAACAGATCATGGAATTGTTCGAATCTGAGGAGGCAGTTTGCATCTTCCCCGCCGGATTGGTCAGCCGCAAAAAAAATGGATTGGTTCGTGATCTGGACTGGAAAAAAACGTTTGTTACTTATTCCAAAAAGTATGATCAACCGGTGATTCCAATCTTCATTGACGGTGAATTAAGCAACTTCTTCTACCGATTGGCGAACTTCAGAAAAGCGATTGGGATCAAGGTAAATATAGAAATGCTTTATCTGGCAAACGAACTATTCAAGCAACGCAACAAAACCATGAACTTGATCGTTGGTCAGCCGATCTGGCCGAAAGACCTTGATCAGAGTTTATCGGAGCGCGACCTTGCTCAATTCTACAAATCGAAAGTATACGAACTTGCAAGAAAAAAATAATATGGAAAAGATCATCGATCCAATTGATAAGGGGGTCCTGAAATCAGAACTAACAAGAGAACTTTTTGTGCGCCATACCCGAAAAGGAGAGAATGAGATATACATCATTGACCAACGCAACGCTCCAAATGTACTGCAGGAGATCGGCAGACTCAGAGAATTGACTTTTCGCGCATCCGGAGGAGGAACCGGCTTTTCAGTTGACCTGGATGATTACGACCTTAGCGAGCGCTGCTACAAACAATTGATAGTTTGGTCACCGGAAGATGAACAGATAGTTGGAGGCTACCGTTTCATAAAATGTTTAGATGCGATCGATGAAAATGGAGAGATCCACCTTTCAACTGCTCATTATTTCAACTTTACTGACCGATTTGTGAAGGACTACCTCCCCTATACTATCGAATTGGGTCGCAGTTGGGTACAGCCAAATTTCCAACCTTCCGTCAATCCGAGAAAAGGGTTGTTCGCATTGGACAATATTTGGGATGGATTGGGTGCTTTGGTCAACCTCAATCCGGAGATCAAATATTTCTTTGGCAAGGTTACCATGTACCCAAGTTACAATACTGCAAGCAGGGATTTCCTGTTACATTTCATGCACCACTACTTCCCGGACACCGAAAATCTGATGAAACCAATCAATCAATTGGTTCAAAATTATGACAGGGCCTACGTCGAAGGTCAATTGAAAGGACTGGATTTTAAGGACGGTTTCAAAGTATTGAACAGTGCCGTAAGAGAAAATGGCGAGTTCATACCTCCTCTTGTGAACATATACATGAGTCTTTCACCAACGATGAAAACCTTTGGAACTGCCGTCAATCCTGAATTTGGAAATGTGGAGGAAACAGCCATTCTTGTTACTATCGCTGACATCTACGAGGATAAAAAGGAGCGGCACATGCAATATTGATTAGGCAATCAACTTCCTGCCTCTTCCAACTTAAAGATTTCATTCACCGTTGTATTGAATATTTCTGAAATCTTTAAAGCCAATACGGTCGACGGAACGTACCTTTCCGCCTCTATCGAATTGATCGTTTGACGCGAAACACCTACACGTTCAGCAAGTTCCTGTTGCGTCATATCCATCTTGGCACGTTCAACTTTGATCGTATTTTTCATTAGCTGTTACGCTTTTGCACATAATATACTATTAAGTACGCGATCAACATACTCAACACAAGGGACTGAGATGACATAAGCGACAATTCATCCCCAAATATCACATCCAATACCGGTCGTATCACCACCATGATCACAGCCCACGCAAAACTGATCGCCAAAGAGCGCAATTTCAGTACCAACAATCTTTCATCTTCTTCCTTCTCTCTGGCAAACGCCAAAAAGAATGCACCCAGAATAAACCCGCTAAGAGTTAGTACTTTGTATCGCTCGTTCTCACCGCCCAAATCAAGATCATTAAGGTTGGCATATCCGATAAATCCTGCTGAAATAATCATCAAAGCCAGGCCTACCCATTTATAATACAGCGGTAAAGAAATGAGCTGGTTTTTGTTTTTTCGTCCTTCCATTTTGTAAAGTATTTAATTCTTTTTGACAAATTTACTTTACATTTTGCAAAAAACTAATCCCGATGATTTCTTTTATTTTTTTAATTCGAAAATGGATCATCCAGTAGATCCGGTGCAGCTAAACTACTTTTCGTTGAAATCTGTGCACTGCGTAATGAGACAACAGAATGGATAAGAAAAACAATGTACACAAGTAATAGAAAGAAATAGCCACTTCCTATCTCGATAGTTTTGTGATTGCCAAAAAGATTTAACTGAAAATTTAGAATGGCATAAAGAATGAACATGAACAAACCGGCAATTACCGTAAAGATCAGGCCGATTATTCTCAACGCCCTATTATCCCACATCACCAAAAGAAGAGCAGCGATCAATAGTATCCCATGCTCTGTAAATATGATGGGCAAATCAAATGCATTCATTGATCTTCTGCTTGGATTTACATTATGTAAATTTCCAAACAAGCCGGATTGCATTCCTTCTCGGACAGTTTCGATCCTGAATGGAAAAAAGGCACATAGGACCGACAGGATCAAAAGAATCAGAAACACTATTCTTATTTGACCGGACCTTTTAATCCCTTTATCCTCCATGCGCAAAACTTTTAAGTCGCCCGAAATATCAAACGGATCAGGAACCGAAAAGGACAAAAATCATCTTTATGAACTGAAGTTCGAGATCAGATATCAGTAACCATCTGGTGCTTTTCGATCAACTTTCTCAAATTGATCAAGGCATAACGCATCCTACCAAGAGCTGTATTTATACTGATATCCTCTAGCTCAGCAATATCCTTGAAAGACATATCCTGGAAGATACGCATCTTAAGTATCTCCTTTTGAGAAAGCGGAAGATATTCGATCAAATCGACCATTTGCTTTTCTAACTCATCGTATGACATTTGTTCCTGAACATTCTTATCCTCCATAGAAAGTGTGCTGAAAATATTGAAATCATCCTTCATTGACGAAGATTCCGAGACCATGCGCACTTTGCTGCTTTTCCTGAAATGATCGATTACCAGATTGTGTGCAATTCGCATTGCCCACGGAAGGAATTTCCCTTCTTCATTATAGGATCCGATCTTCAGTGTGTTGATTATTTTCACAAAGGCTTCCTGGAAGATATCCTCTGCCAACACCTGATCCCGAACCTTAAGGTAGATAAATCGATAGATCTTATCCTTGTGTCGCATCAACAACACCTCAAAGGCTTTCTCATTACCGTCAATATACAATGTAATCAATTCACGGTCATCCATACGCTTCATAGTCATAACTAGCTGAATTAGTAGTTCTTAAATCTAACTTTTAAGCGTAAATGTGTTCTATAGGCGACCTGAATTATTAGAATTTGAATTGCTAAGATACCAAATAAAATAGATATTCCAAACAAATCAATGATTTAGTTAATTGGTAAGAGAAATGAACAATTTCCTTGAAAGTGTTTTTTATCTTTACGTTCACTCTTCAAACGGGTATGTCAAAGCAGAAATTTATCGAGGTAAAAGGTGCACGAGTTCATAATTTGAAGAATCTCAGTGTCAAAATCCCGCATGGTAAAATGACGGTGATCACAGGCTTATCTGGTTCAGGTAAATCTTCACTTGCCTTTGACACCCTTTTCGCTGAAGGACAGCGGCGTTATATCGAAAGTCTTTCATCTTATGCACGTCAGTTTCTTGGCAAACTAAATAAACCCGAAACGGACTATATTAAGGGCATCTCTCCCGCTATTGCCATCCAACAAAAAGTGATATCGAGCAATCCACGGTCGACGGTCGGCACCACCACTGAAATATATGATTATCTTAAGATCCTTTTTGCGAGAATTGGAAAGACCTACTCTCCAGTTTCGGGCAGTGAGGTCAAAAAGCATACCGTTACGGATGTAGTCGATCATTTAAGAACTTTATCTGAAGGCACTCGGGTTTACATCACTTGTCCGATCGTTGGTTTTCAGAAATACGGTATTCAAAGACAACTGGACGTCCTAAAACAGCAAGGCTATACTAGGATCCTTCTTCACAAGGAGGTTCTGGAAATTGCTGAATGCATAACACATGCTCCTGTTGAGATCGACTCTTCCGAGCTTATAATAGACAGGATCTCCATCAATTTCAACGAAGAGAATGAGGCGCGCTATGCAGATTCCATAGGACTTGCTTTTGCGGAAGGTCACGGAGAATGTTCCATCCTTTTAGCGGAAGACTTTCTCAAAACCTCCTTCTCCAATCGCTTTGAACTTGACGGCATGGAATTTCAGGAGCCAAACGAGCATTTCTTTACGTTCAACAACCCCTTTGGAGCTTGTAAAATATGTGAAGGTTATGGTTTGGTTATCGGCATCGATCCTGTTCTGGTAATTCCGAATAAGAGTCTTAGCGTTTACGAAGGTGCTATTGCTCCATGGAAAGGAGAATCTATGGGTGAATACCTGAATGAATTAGTATACAACGCCAAGAAGTTCGATTTTCCGATCCATCGACCTATCTCAGAACTCACCAATGAAGAATACCGTTTATTATGGCAGGGAAACAAATATTTTACGGGAATCAATGGGTTCTTCAAGTTCATTGAAAGTCAGACCTATAAAATCCAATACCGCGTGATGCTTTCCCGCTACCGAGGAAAGACAGAATGCCCTGATTGCAACGGAACACGATTAAGAAAGGATGCGAACTATGTGAAGATAGATGGCAGATCGATCACCGATGTAGTGTTGATGCCTATTACGGAAAGTCATGAATTTTTCAATACGCTCAAGCTCGGAGATTTTGACAGCCATGTTTCAAAGCGAATTCTGCCGGAGATCATCAATCGACTGGGATTCCTGAAAGACGTAGGTCTGGGATATCTGACACTCAACCGTCAGTCCAACTCACTTTCCGGAGGAGAATCGCAACGTATCAATCTTGCAACCTCCCTTGGAAGTAGTCTCGTTGGCTCAATGTACATCCTGGATGAACCATCGATCGGACTTCATCCGAAAGACACCCAACGACTGATCAAAGTCCTCCATGAACTTCGCGATCTTGGAAACACAGTCATCGTTGTCGAACACGAAGAAGAGATGATGCAGGCAGCGGACGAGATCCTTGATATTGGACCAATGGCCGGGATTTTCGGTGGAGAGGTTGTCTTCCAAGGAGATCATAAAATGCTGAAAAAGGCTAAAGGCAGTTTAACAGCAGATTACCTCAACGGAAAACGGACTATCCCCGTTCCAATCAAACGCAGAACGATAAAGAACAAGATCACTGTAAGCGGTGCCAGACAATACAATCTTAAAAATATTACTGTAGAGGTCCCTCTCAATGCTTTGGTCTGTATAAGCGGTGTCAGCGGATCGGGTAAATCCACCTTGATAAAAGAGATTCTGTACCCCGCACTAAAAAAGGAACTGGGGATATTTGGAGATTCCGTGGGACAATTTGGAGCATTGACCGGTGACATTAAGCAAGTCAAAGCAATTGAATTCGTTGATCAGAATCCTATCGGAAAATCGAGTCGAAGCAATCCGATCACCTATGTTAAGGCTTTCGATGATATTCGCGAACTGTTTGCAAAACAACCGCTTGCCAAGATGCGGGGTTATAAAGCCGGATTCTTTTCCTTCAATGTGGAAGGCGGAAGATGTGAGATGTGCGAAGGCGAAGGTGAGATCACAGTCGGGATGCAATTCATGGCAGATGTTCATCTTGAATGTGAAACATGTCAGGGAAAGCGTTACAAACAGGAAACACTTGAGATCGAATACAGAGGAGTGAACATTGCTGATCTTCTTGACATGGATATTGAATCGTCGCTGGAATTCTTCAAAGCTGGAAATGATAAACTCGAAGCGAAGATTATTGAAAAGATACAACCGTTGGTTAATGTAGGGCTAGGCTACTTAAAAGTGGGGCAGTCATCCAGCACCCTGAGCGGTGGGGAGGCACAGCGCATTAAACTAGCATCCTTTTTATCTAAAGGATTCAATGCTCCATCTACTCTATTCATATTCGATGAACCAACAACGGGATTACACTTTCACGATATCGATAAATTAATCATTTCATTTAATTCTCTAATCAATTCAGGACATTCCATTGTAGTTATTGAGCACAACACGGAAGTAATCAAATGTGCGGATTGGATTATCGATATGGGACCAGAAGGTGGTAAAAACGGCGGAAACATCCTATTTGCAGGAACCCCGGAGGATTTGGTAAAAGAAAGCGGAAATTCGACTGGAAAATTCCTCTTACCTAAGCTTCAGAAGGAATAACGAGCTCCCCTTCACTTCTTGCAATAACTGCAGAGGCAAGACAATTTCCGAGAACGTTCACCGATGTTCTCGCCATGTCCATCAAGGCATCGATCGCAAGTATGACACTTGCCTTTTCAGGATCAAGTCCCATTGATGCAACCGTTCCGGCAAGGATCACGAAGGATGCTCCGCGCACCCCCGCAACACCTTTACTGGTCAACATCAGAACAAGACAAATTGATATCTGCTCACCGATGGTAAGGTTCACTCCGGACATTTGTGCAACGAATACAGAAGCGAGCGAAAGATATAAGGTAGTACCATCCAGATTAAAACTGTAACCCGTTGGAATAACAAAGGCGACGATCTTCTTAGGAACACCAAATTGTTCCATATTCTCAAGCGCCTTTGGTAAAGCAGCTTCACTACTGGCCGTAGCAAACGCCAGCGTAACAGGTTCGGTAACAGCTCCGATAAATCGTCTGATCGGAATTCTTGCCATCAAAGCAATGGGCAACAACACTCCTACCACAAAGATGATAAGCGCTACATAGAGCGTCCCCACCAATTTCATTAGATTAAGCAGGATATCTACTCCGGATTTAGCCACTGTCGCAGCCAAAGCTCCAAATACAGCTAGCGGAGCCACATACATCACAATATCCGTAAACTTGAACATAACTTCTGCAAGACTTTCGCTGAAATCCAGCATTGTTTGTTTGTGTTTCTGGTGTTTTACCATTCCAAGCCCAATAGCGAAGATCACCGAAAAGATCACAACCTGAAGCACCTGATTCTCACCTATCGCTTTCGCTATATTTTCAGGAAAGATCTCAACCAAATGATCCTTGTGCTCAGCCTTCTGAGCAAGTAATTCCGTTGACTTCTCCTTATCCTGACTCCGCGCCTCTACCTTCACACCAACACCGGCTTGAGAAACATTTATAGCCAACAAACCGATGAAAAGTGCAACTGTTGTAACGATCTCGAAATACAAGATACTTTTCAAACCAATGCGTCCTACTTGCTTAAGATTACTGTGTCCGGCAATCCCGACTACCAACGTTGCAAAGATCAGCGGTGCCACAAGTGATTTCACCAATCGCAAGAAGATCTTTCCGAATCGCTCCATTTCAAGAGCAAAGACAGGAAAATCCATTCCCACCTCAATTCCCAGTATCATGGAGGAAAATATCCATAACGAAAGCTTTTTACGCTTAAATGAGATCAGGAACAGATACCCTATCAACAAGTAGCGAATCATTTTGAAGGCAATTGGATCCACACCCGGCAATAGGCTTTCAATTAAAAAAACGAGTCCGATGTGCACGAATGCAGTGACATACCAAAACACGGTATACATGGATTGAAATAGGTTCATGCCGTGAAGATAATTAAATTTCCAAGAACCTTTCGGGCAGCCTTCGCCGACACTTTTTTCAGTCTTGGCTTAAAAACTTTTACACTTGACTAGTTTTATCAGTTTTAATGTGTATTATTGTACCACAGAACATGAGCATCTTGTCTTTTGCTCATCAATCCAACTCAATTTGATATATTCCAACTAATCATTTTGCACTTTTATTTTATTTATGGATAAAAAAGACCTGGAAAGTAGAAAGCTTTCTGATCTGCGTGAGATAGCCAAGTCAATTGGTATTGAAAACGCTGAAAACCTCAAAAAATCTGAATTGATCATGGCGATCACCGGAGACTCACCTTCATCTATAAATAATAACGATGAGGATTCGCGCCCTAAACGTAAACGAATCAAGGCGGACGCTGCGGATGTTAATAGCGAACAGGTATCCTTATTCTCTGATGAGGTAAAAACAGAAGCTCTGTCTTCCTCTGAACCTGTAGAAGAAAAAGTCGATGAAAATCGCACTCAGAAAGGTCGTCAGGGACGTCCTGGAAGAAATCTACTGGAAGTTGCTAAACGACCAAAACCGGATGTTTCGGCAGAAGAAGTAGCTCAAGCACCTACTGAAAATCCTGATTCAGCACCTGATGCAACTGAGAATATTGAGAGAAAGGAACAACAACATCAGCGCCCTCAACATCAGCATCAAAACAGAAACCAAAATCAGAACAATCCACATAGAAAAGACCAGCATACCAGACAACAGGAGATGAAGGTTGATGAAGCCGCTTATGATTTAGTTGGAATTGTATCTGCGGAAGGTGTGCTCGAAGTGATCCAGGATGGCTATGGTTTTCTGAGATCATCTGATTATAATTATTTGCCATCTCCTGACGATATTTATGTTTCTCAAAGTCAGATAAAATTGTTCGGTTTAAAAACGGGCGATACTGTTAAAGGTACGATACGACCACCCCGGGAGGGAGAGAAGTTCTTTCCTTTGGTAAAAGTAGAATCAATCAATGGGCGTGATCCGTCATATATTCGCGACAGAGTTCCTTTCCAATACCTTACTCCCCTTTTCCCGGATGAAAAGTTTAAGTTGACGGGGCACAAGCAGGAAACATTATCAACACGAGTCATGGATCTTTTTGCTCCAATTGGAAAAGGTCAGCGAGGAATGATCGTAGCACAGCCTAAAACAGGTAAAACCATGTTGCTGAAAGATGTCGCAAATGCGATCGCTGCGAATCATCCTGAAACTTATCTTATCGTTTTGCTAATTGATGAACGTCCGGAAGAGGTAACTGATATGGCACGCAGTGTAAAGGCTGAAGTAATTGCCTCTACTTTCGACGAACCGGCAGACCGACACGTTAAGGTTGCCAACATGGTACTCGAGAAAGCAAAGAGAATGGTTGAGTGTGGTCACGACGTGTGCATCCTACTGGATTCGATCACTCGCCTGGCGCGCGCTTACAATACAGTTTCACCTGCTTCAGGCAAAGTCTTGTCTGGAGGTGTTGATGCAAATGCACTTCACAAACCAAAACGTTTCTTCGGTTCTGCAAGAAAGATCGAGAATGGTGGTTCACTATCCATCCTGGCAACGGCATTGACAGAGACTGGTTCAAAAATGGACGAAGTAATCTTCGAAGAGTTCAAAGGCACAGGAAATATGGAGCTTCAACTAGATCGGAAGATCGCCAACAGAAGGATTTACCCTGCCATTGATATTACCGCATCAGGTACACGTCGTGAAGATCTTTTGGTAGGAAAGGACGTACTTCAAAGAGTTTGGTTGATCCGTAAGTTCATTGCAGACATGAACCCTGTTGAAGCAATGGAATTCATGAAATCACATATGGAAAATACGCTTTCAAACGAGGAATTCCTTGTATCGATGAACAGCTAATTGTATTTAAATCTTACTTTTGTCCCGGTCCATTTATGGATCGGGATTTTTTTTGAACAACTATGAGGATCACAGTTAAAACAGGAATTATTTCAGCATTTTGCTGGATTGCTCTGAAAATGAGCTTCTTCTACTTCGGTTTGTTCGAAGACTCCATTAAAGCGGGTGTCCTGACGAATATTCTGGGGGTTTTAATTGCGATCAGTATTGGACTGTTCCTTCAAAAACTGAGAGATACAGAAGAAACGAACGCATTACTTGACATGAAAAACGCGATGAGTGCAGGTGTTCCTTACGTAGTAATGGTCAGCATCTTTATCTATTTCTTCTATGCGAAGATCAACCCTGAATTCGACCGACACCAGATCGCTGAGAATGAAGTTGCGATCGAGAAGATGGTGAATGACCCGGCTCAATTGAAAAAATTCAGAAGTGAAATGGAGGACGCAGAGGTTATGACCAAAGAGGAAATCGAGAAAAAACTGAAAGACAGTAATATCCAAGGAGCATCCCCTGGATTCAGATCTACCTTATCCGTTCTTGCATTATTGGTTCTGGCTACATTGTATAGTATACTGGTGACGATCATTTACCGTCAGGTCGTTTTCAAACCAAGGACCTGATCAGGATCAGATACTTGAACAAAGCTCTTCGCCCAGCTGCTCATAATTGATACCGTCAAAATTTCCTGAAGACATCATTAACAAGACAGCATTGTTCCATTTGTGTGACCGAATGTAATCAAGGACTTCCTGTGTTTCATTCATAACCGTCACACTCCCTCCAAAACCATCACAAACAAGATCTTTGGTTATAGGCTCCAGTTTTTTATGTTTTACCACTTCAGGACTGAAATAAACCACCGCTTCATCGGCTATTTTCATGGCATCTTTGTAGTGTGGAAGGAATTCCTTTTTTAATGAGGAGAAGGTGTGAAGCTCCATGCAAGCCACTACTTTTCTATCTGCAAACTGTTCTTTTACCGCTTTTGTAGTGGCTTTCAATTTGGACGGTGAGTGTGCAAAATCCTTAAACATTGTAAACGTACCTTTTTCTGCTACTTTTTGAAGTCGTTTACCCGCTCCGGTAAAGGTCTGAATAGCCTGAAGAAAACGGTGAGGTTCGATCCCAATAGCTTCACCAATACGCATCGCACCAATCAGGTTTTGAAGATTATGCCCACCGAAAATCCTTAAATTATAGATCCCCTCATCGAAGAACAATCGTGTTCCGGTTTCAGTTACTTCGTAAGTCGGAGTTTTATAAGGTACCGTTTTCATAGTAGCGGAATATTTCTTCCCCAGTTCGTTCACTTCAGGGTCCTCTAAATTATAAATAAGTGTTCCTCCTGTTTCGATCAGTGAACAAAAAATATCGAATTGTTCAACATAGTTCTCAAATGTCGGGAACACATTGATATGATCCCACGCAATACCGCTGATAATCGCAACATTGGGTCTATACAAATGGAACTTAGGCCTCCTGTCGATCGGAGAACTCAAGTACTCATCACCCTCTAGAATCATCACCCCGGCATCTTCAGAAAGCTTTACCATACAGTCATACCCTTCTAGTTGAGCCCCCACCATATAATCGACATTGATCCCGAGTTCATTGACAACGTGGAGCAGCATGGAGGTGATCGTTGTTTTTCCATGACTCCCTCCTATAACGACACGGAGCTTATCTTTACTCTGTTCATACAAGTATTCCGGATAGGAGAATATCGGAATATCCAATTCTTTCGCTCTCAATAATTCCGGATTATCATCACGTGCATGCATGCCTAATATCACTGCATCGAGATCAGTAGATATGCGGGAGTTATCCCATCCAATAGTTGACGGAAGAATACCCTGTTTTTCAAGTCTGGATCTGGACGGTTCGAAAATCTCGTCATCTGAACCGGTAACCAACACTCCTTTTCTACTAAGAGCAATTGCTAGATTATGCATGGCACTTCCGCCAATCGCTATAAAATGAACTTTCATGACTTATTAGATGAATGAACTATTAAAAAATAACCGTCTACAAGTGCAGGGAGTATTAAAAAAATCGTCCCCACATCAGTGATCAAGTGATAGATCTGCTCATTTTGTTTCGTTGCAAATGTCGCAGGAATCATAATGGAAAGCAGACCAAAATAATAAACCCAATCCCACCACTTGTTAACTTCTGAAAATTTGCGGGTGAGCATTTGCATGCCGATGTATAAAACAGCCAGAACAATGATGTAAATCGGCAATCGTTTGATTGATAACAGATCCGTTGAATTCCAAAAATAAATGCAGATTAATAAGGAAAACACCAATTTCCCAATAATCACCAACGCCAACAAGAGACTTTTTGACATACGTTAACTTTTGGATGAAGTTATCTGAAAAGCACCATGTACCGACACAACAATACAAGAGTTACTGACACTAAATATTGAATTTCAAAAGCTCCATTATCTGAATCTAATAGTGCTTTTGAAGATGTGGCCCCTGTGTTTCCTTCTGCCAGACCATTTCGGTAGTCGGAGTGCCATTCTTCGTATATGTAATCGCATACAGGGTTTGGGTTCTAACGTACACATCTCCATGCCCTTCTATAACTACGATCCTGCGCGTGATAACCGCTTTCATAAGGCCATTTTCATCATTATCCGTAAAGGATTCCTGCGAGACACCTTCCGGATAATCTTGACCAAGTGAATTCGCCAGCTTAACTTTCCCAGGTTGCTTCGACCCGATCGTGTTCAACTTGGTTTGAGCATCATAATGTTTCTCAGTTTGATTCTCCCCAAGGTTCGTAACACCCTTTTCAATCGTTTTACTGACATCATCTAACTTCGTTGAATTCTTCGACTGTTTTTCTGTTGAAGTCTGTGAACTTTCCTCATTGTTTGCATTTATCATCTCAACATTGGAACGCGATTTAAGTCGCTCCTGATCGTCACCAAGCGCTACTTCTTCATATACTGCTGTTGCTTTTTTGTCCAATAATTCAATCGATGTGATATTTTCACTTTGCTTTTCAGCGGCTTTTGCACTTAACCCGCTTTCTTTTTCAACTTCTTTGGTAATTGCATTTTTAGCTTGAAGATATTTTAAACTCTCATTTGCATAATCCGCATATGCTGCATTTTCAATTTCTGTTCTTCCCTCTTCTATCGATTGGGTTGTTACCTGTCTATTGAGGTCACGTTCATAGTTGTTCTCTATTATAGAAACATTGATATTCTCTACTTTAGAATTGATCTCAGCAGAATGGATATACTCCTCATCTCCTCTGATTCTTTCAGCATCAACAAGTGAATTCTCTATTACCTTCAAAGTTTCTTTATTTTCAGGAGCATGCTTGGCATCATTTTGCATTTTCTCCTCGACTAAGCGGTCAACTTTGACAAGCGTTTCTTTATTTCCCAATAACTCCTCACTTTTGGAGGAGCTCATCTCCGTTCGAATATCTATTGAGCGCTGAACCACTGAATTAACTTGACTTTCAGTCTCTTTTCTTTCTTCAAAATCATCTTGTGCTTCAGCACGCATATATTCATTGATAGCAATCAATTTCTGATCAGCTGTAAGGCTCGATTCGGTCTCAATTTGAGCTTGATTTCGAACTCTTTCAGCTTCTTGGGTAGCGTAGTCTGTCAATACCTGTGTGTTTTCCTGATAGACATTCTGACGAATCGTATTGTCCAAAGCGGAGCGTTCAACAACCACATCTAATACTCCCTGAGACTTCAAATTATCCTCTTTTTTACTGATGTTGCTCATCGAACGTTTGTCTTCCAGCTCTTTTTCGGCTTGTGCAAGAACATCAACTGTTAACTGCCGATTGAGATCTGACACCTCATTTGAGATGGCAATCTTGCTGGTAATCTGGTAAATCTCATTCGTGGTTTGTTGCTGCTCAATCTGTTTTATCTCTGAAAGTTCAGTTTCTGTTTTTTTGATGTTATCTACAGTTTCTATCAAAGCATCATCTTTCAGATTTTTTCGCTCGATATCCGCTTTAACCAAGGCTGCATATCCGTCCATGATCGAATTGTCATAAGGGACTCCGAGGTCTTCGAGTTTATTCATGTTTTGAACAACCGGGTTCAAGATAGCATCAATCTCAACCAATCTGTCCTTAGGGTATGAATCCTTCGGCCTGATCGACAATGCTCTCTCATAGTTCGACCTTGCCTTGTCATAGCTCTTGATGTCGAAGTTCTCATTCGCTTCTTTTATAATTCCGTCATATTCAGCATCAGCCATTGCCAGATCTTTCAAAAGCTGTCTCTTTACACATTCTTCAATTTGTGTTTTTACATATGAGTTACTACCTTCCAATAGTAGGGCTTTCTCATAATTCAGTTTGGATTCCAGATAATTTTCCTGACTAAATGACATATCGGCTGTAGCTATCAATGCGTCAAACTGGTTCTTTCTTTCCTGTTCACTTTTTGCAGCATTATTCAGATCATCGATTATCTGCTGTACCTCAGCTATTCGATCCTTCGCAATTTGATCATTCTCTTTTACAGACAGTGCATTTTGGTAGTGAGAAAGCGCTTGCTCCCAGTTTTTTGCATTCTTACTAAGATCCCCTTTCATCATGTAATCTCTGTACAACTGTTCTTTCTGCTGTGTTGAAGCAGTTTCACTCATCAGGCGGTTCATCTCATCAATTCGTTCCTGAGGTTTGCTTTCATCCGGTTTAATTGTTTTGGCTTGCTCAAAAATGTTTATTGCCTTCTGATATTCTTTCGCAGAAGCAAAAATTTCAGCTTCTTGAATTTTGGCTTTGTATTCTTTCTCCTGCCTTTCAAGATCGTCGATTTTTCTCAACATTTCCTTGGGCCGTGGATCATCAGGTCGCATTTTGCTTGCCCGATCAATGAGTAATTCCTTTGCTTTTAAAAAATCCTTTTCATCAATATTACTTTGAGCCGCACTCAAAATTTTCTCGAATAATGCATCTGCTTCTGATGTCTTTTCACGTGCCAGTCTTTCAGCTTCTTTTGCTTTCTCTACCGGTTCCTGTTCATTTGGTTTTAAACCCAGAGCTTCGTTGTATTGCTGAATTGCTTCAATATACTTTTGCGCCTTTACCAAGTCATCTCCTGCTTTTAAGAACACACGATATTTTTCATCGATCTCCTTTTGCTTGGCTGCATCTCCCTTCAGTAATTCAAGTGCTGATATTCTATCTTTTGGAAGCTGTTCATTTGACTTTTTAACCAAAGCTTCCTTGTATTTAGAAATAGCCCCGTCATAATCCTTCGCTGCTTCTTTAACCTCTGCGGCGGCAATAAGATCCGAGTAATCTTTTTCGAGTTTAACCAATGCCTCATTTGCCTTGATCTTTTCTTCAATCTCTTTTAGTTTTGCCGTAATTAGCGCATCGGATTTAATTACCTGTGCTTCAGTCAGCTTTGTTTTTGCTTCAATCCATTGCTGTTCTGCTGCAAATTTCATGCCTTCAGACTTTAACTGTTGGAACTTTTCATCTAACGCTTTCTTTTCTTCTTCTTCTTTTATTTTTTTAAGCACATCATCCAATTTGGACTGAATAACCGGCTCTGTCTTCAGTTCGAGTGCTGCTTCATATTTTAGTTTTGCGTCCTGATATTTCAATGATTTTGCAGCTGCATCACCTTCCAAGACAAGTTTGCTGAACTTCGAATCGATAGCTGCAGAATCTTCCTGCTCTTTTAACTTCTGAGCAATCTCAGCAAGTTTATTTATGGCATTCTCATTAACCGAATCAAGCGTTAATACCTCATCATATTTTAATTTTGCTTGATTCCATTTGGAAGCAGACATTAACAATTCCCCTTCTGTTAGTAATTTTGCGATTTTATCCGCTTTTTCCTTTTCTTTTGCCTTTTCAATAATCTTTGCATCGCATTCGCGAATTCTTTCCGATGGATACAACTCATTCGACATCAAGACCTTTGCCTCGCCGTATTTCAGCTTAGCTCCCTCGTATTTTTCCTCTATAAATAGCTGATCTGCCGATGCGATAGCTTCATCGTATTTCAGTTTCTTCTCATTTGCAGCATTTTTTTCAGCAATCTTCTTTTCAATATCTGCAAGTCGCGTGATTGGATGTTGTTCCGATGGCTTTAAATCTTTTGCAATCAAATATTTTTCCTTCGCCGCTTCCCATGATTTCTGCCCAAAGAACATATCAGCCATTTTCACAGCCTCAAGATACTTCGTGTCTGTCTCTGCTTGTTTCTTCTGATCCTCGACCATCTTTTTCAGTATCGCAACCTGATCTTTAGGATATTGCTCGTCCTTTTTTGTAATAGCCTCCTCATATTTTGCTATGGCCGACTCGTATTTCTTTTGATCCCGTAAAAGATCTGCCGCTTTAATCAGGTTCAAATATTCAGAATCTGCCTGCTGAGCTGCCAGGTCTTCTTTTTTCTGCGCCATGATAAGTGCATCAAGTTCAAGAATACGATCATTAGGATACTTCTCTTTTGGTTTGAGCATGACGGCTTCTTCGTATTTTGCCCTAGCTTCCTCGTACTTCTTTAGGTTCAAGTAAAGATTATCTGCTTCCTTTATGGCAGCCTGGTATTTTGCATCATTCGCGGCATTATTCTGATCTGCCTGAAGTAACAGTTTATCAATGCGTGCCTTCATCTTTTCAGATGCCACTCTGTCCAGCTCCGGAATTGCTTTAGAACCATTCCAGTCAAAACTTGCAACGGGTTCTGTTTTCAAAAACGAAAAATCTGCGTTCGGCTTTTCAGCAAACAAAGACATACTAAGGTCGGAGATTGGTTGGTATTCAGAGCCTGCTGGGATATCTTCCTCATTCAACAAAGCAAAGTTGAAATTTACTCTTTTTGAAACCAACCCATTTTTAGAAAAAACAACTGAAAACGTCTGCTTGTAATTAACGTTTCCCTTAAGATTGTATTTTCCGTTGGAAGCTGTTGTTGCAGATGCTATTGTGGAACCAGACTGAACGATAGCAACAATAACACCCGCCTCGCTTTTACCAAGATCTGAATTTTCCACCGTTCCTTTGAAAAGAAAACTCAACGACTGAGCCCCAACAGAATAGGACAAGAAAACTAGACAAAAAAGTAAAAAATGCCTCATATTTTTTCTTTAAACGAAGCGCTGTACACCTAGTTACAGATTTGGTTTAATTTTGATCAAAACAATTTACATACAAATATGGCTAAAAATGTTCAATTAATACCGTCTCCAAAATGCTAAACATTGAAGAGCTGAGTTATTGGGAACGTAAGACCTATTTTGAAGAGGTAGATTTCCTGATCATTGGTGCCGGCATCGTAGGTTATTCTGCTGCTTTAGAGCTTCGGGAGAAGTACCCACATGCGAAGATTCTGATCCTGGAAAGAGGCTTCCTGCCTTCTGGAGCAAGCACAAAAAATGCCGGTTTTGCGTGTTTTGGTAGCGCGACCGAACTGCTTGATGATCTAACCAGAATGGACGAAGACAAAGTGTGGAGCACTGTTCAGAAACGTTGGGATGGACTTCAGAATCTAAAAAAAGTAATTGGTGATGATGCGCTGGATCTTGAAGTAAACGGTTCCTGGGACCTTATTCTTCCTACAGATGAAAGTCAACTTTCCACCATAAACGAACAGATCCCCTACCTGAATGAACAAATCAGATTGATAACTGGCGAGGAAAATGTTTTTTCTGAGGACAAACAAAGCATCCATTCATTTGGTTTTAAGGATATTAAAACGAGTTATTTCAATCGTTTGGAAGGTCAGATAAATACGGGAAAAATGATGTCCCGTTTTCATCAACTAGCAACAGAAAAAGATATCAAATGTCTTTTCGGTATCAGCGTCCATGGCGTGCAAACGAACTTATACAATGTAGGAATACAATCAAGTGCCGGATACATGAAGGCGCGACATGTTCTTGTGTGCACTAACGGATTTGCTCAGCAACTTCTTCCCGGTAGAGATGTTCATCCGGCGAGAGCGCAAGTGCTTGTTACGACACCGATTGAGAATCTGAAAGTAAAAGGCACTTTTCATTACCAGCAGGGATACTATTACTTCCGAAACGTAGAGGACAGGATTCTTTTAGGCGGTGGACGAAACCTCGATTTTCTGGGGGAAACAACAACTGAACTTGAAACCACCCAGTTGATCACTTCAGCTTTGAAACATCTTCTGGACACTGTGATCATCCCGGGAAAGAACTATGGTATCGAATATCACTGGTCTGGGGTAATGGGAGTTGGTCAAACCAAAGCTCCTATCGTTGAATTGATCGATCCGAAGATCGGGATTGGTGTTCGTATGGGAGGAATGGGCGTTGCGATCGGTAGCCTAGTTGGAAAGGAACTTGCTGAAATGTTCTAAGCGCTTTTCGTTTACTTAAAAAAGCTACTTTTGATGACCAATAAAAATGAAGCATGAAAAATACAGCATTATACGAAAAGCATGTTGCCCTGGGAGCCAAGATGGTTCCTTTCGCGGGATACAACATGCCGGTACAATATGAAGGGGTGAACCTCGAACATGAAATAGTAAGAAACGGAGTTGGTGTTTTTGATGTTTCTCACATGGGGGAATTTTTGTTGCGCGGACCAAAAGCACTCGAATTAATACAGAAGTTCTCATCGAATGATGCATCCGTTCTTTTTGATGGAAAAGCGCAGTATTCATGTATGCCAAATGGAAAAGGAGGAATTATAGACGACCTGATCATATATCGTGTGAAGGAAGATGAGTATTTCATTGTGGTAAATGCGTCGAACATTGAGAAGGACTGGAACTGGATCTCTTCCCTGAATGATCTTGGTGTTGAGATGGAAAACCTCTCCGATGAATATTCTTTATTGGCTATTCAGGGACCGAAAGCTGCAGAAGCTATGCAGTCTCTGACAGATGTAAATCTGAATGACATGGTTTATTACACCTTCACCAATGGTAAATTTGCAGGGGTTGAGAACGTTATGATCTCAGCCACGGGTTATACCGGCTCAGGAGGTTTTGAGATCTATGTAAAGAACAAAGACATCAAGCACGTTTGGGATAAAGTAATGGAAGCAGGAGCTGCTTTCGGAATTAAGCCGATCGGTTTGGCTGCACGTGATACACTTCGTCTTGAAATGGGCTTCTGTTTGTATGGAAATGATATCGATGATACAACATCTCCATTGGAGGCAGGTCTAGGATGGATTACAAAATTTACCAAGGATTTTATAGATTCAGAATTCCTGAAGAAGCAGAAAGAAGAGGGTGTTAAGCGCAAGCTGGTAGCATTTGAAATGGTTGAAAGGGGAATTCCTCGACACGACTACCCTATTCAGGATGCGTCAGGAAATGTGATCGGTAAGGTGACGTCCGGAACGATGTCTCCTTCTATGAAAGCGGGAATCGGTTTGGGATACGTAACAACAGATCACGCTTCATTGGATTCTGATATATTTATTGAGATCCGCGAAAAAGGAGTGAAAGCAAAGGTTGTAAAACTACCTTTCTATAAAAAGTAAAATCAGATTAAATACAACAGAAAGGTTTGGGGTTGACTCAAACCTTTTTTTATGCTTCTGAGTTCTTCGGCACACGGTACAAAAGAATCAATCCAATAACAAAGAAGCCAACAAGTGCTAGAACAGAAGTACGTATATCAGCATAGGATTCGATTATTCCAAAAGAGAATGTACCGATTGCTAGCCCTATTTTCTCACTTACGTCGAAGAAACTAAAGTAAGAAGCATTGTCCTCAGTTTCAGGCAACATCTTGGAATACGTTGATCTCGCGAGCGATTGAATCCCTCCCATCACCAATCCTACGACACCAGCTGCGATGTAAAATTGCCAAGGCTCATAGACGAAGAAGTATACATAGATGCAAAGTAGAATCCACAAGCAAATCGCTAAAGCCAAGCCGTTTAAATTTCCTACTCGAGATGCCATTTTAGAAAACAGGAAAGAACCAAGCATACCAACAAACTGAATAATCAGAATGCTTACAATTAAATCCTGAGTTTTAATACCCACGATTTCCTTGTTGGCAAAGGCCGTAGCCATTATCATTACAGTCTGAACGGCCATGTTAAACATGAAGTAACTCGCTAAGTAACGTTTCAATACCACGTGCGAACGGATGTCAATCCATACTTTCTTCAACTCACGAAAGCCACTGCTCAACAAATGGCCCTTTTCTCCTCTTTGTCGTGTCGCAGCAGGAAGACGTTTAAATGTATAAAACGCGAAGGAAATCCACCATAAACCAACCAAGGGGAATGCATATTTGATCGGCATTATTTTCGAGAACTGTGTTAGAACAAGTATGATAATCAATAAAATAGAACTCCCCAAGTATCCCATTGAAAAGCCTCGCGCACTGATTTTGTTATGGTCTTTTGGTTCGGCAATTTCTGGAAGGTAGGAATTATAATACACCAAACTCCCCCAATATCCGATACTTGCAAAGAACAAAGGCAAAATGGTCAAACCAATTGCGTACGGTGTGTAATCGACACCCCCATTGCTTGGATTAAAAAAATAGAGCAATCCACTAGATATGGCACCCATGAAACAGAAAAACTGGAGAAAAAGTTTCTTTTTTCCTGAATAATCTGCCATGCCTGAAAGCAGAGGTGTTGAAAAGGCAACAACGAGGTAAGAAATCGAAACGAGATACGCGTAAAACTCAGTGTTTTTGAAATGCATTCCGAAGAAAGAAACCGTGTCATAAATAGTCTTCCCTGTTTCTTGATCCTTAATACTCGTTAATTTCTCAAACATGATTGGAAAAATCGCCGAGCTGATAATCAATGGATAAACCGAATTCGCCCAATCATAGAAAACCCAACCGCGAATGATCTTATTATCGCCTTTCTCCATTTTCCTTATTCTATTCCGTCAACGTACGATTGAAGGTAGGCAAAATTTTCAGTTAACTTCCCCTCAAGGGTTGTTTCACTCGCTCTTTCGATAAGATTATCCGGATCCTCTTTTAACAAAACGGGCAAAACAGAACGCATCAGTTCGTTACCGAAATCTTCAGAAGCATCAAGTGGCAATTCACATGGAAGATTATCTACAGCCATTACGGCAATAACTCCCTCCTTTTTGAAATCATCTTCTTCACATGTTATTGGGTTGTATCCGTATATTGGATCAGCGATCTTGCTCGGACGGATGGTACAAGCGATTGGACCATCAATATCACAGGAAACATCTGCCACAACACTCAACCGTATATTTGGTTGTTTCAAATCATCCTTTGAAACAATGTAAGGAGACTTATTACTCCAGAAGTGACATGGAATATACATATCCGCTATCGGTAAGAAACGTGGAAAAGTTGATTTGTACTGGTCTGGATTAGCATAAAAATCTGACTTTTCAAATGTCTTACCATCTTTTCTCCCGTAATAATCCTCCACCTCAAGGTGAGTAAATACAGGCTCCGAAAATATATCTTTCAAGAATTCTTCTGGAGTGACTTCCTTGATAGGAAGTAGGTCTATGATCTCTCTTGCACCATGTCCGACCCGTCCAAATCCTGTCAAAACAATCTTGGTATCTTTCGGCAAAACGATCTTTGCCATTTCTGCCTCCATTTCCTTGCGGTTATGACATTTGTTAGCCGGAGTAAGATCATACAAGCCCTTTTTAAGCCCAAATGTTCTGAAAGCATTGTAAGTCCCAACGATCCCCGCATATCTACCAAAACCAATAATTCGCTTGTTCTGTTTATTCTTAAGCGTCTCATAATCGATCAACTGGATCTTCTTTTCAAGGATCGCTCTCAAAAGATCACGATTATAAGGTTGCTTTTTAATGGTGTGTGAAAAGAACAGGAATTTCTTGTTCGGGATGAGATCATCGATCTTTACCTCTTTCACTCCCATGATGATGTCACATTGACTAAGATCGTGACTCAAACGAATCCCTTCAGCTGCATATTCTTCGTCCTTGTATGCACGGATCGGACTGGGTTGAACGATCATTTCTACATTGGGATAGAGTATCTGGATCGATCTGCATTGCTTCGGTGTCAGCGGCACACGATGATCCGGTGGCACTTTTCCTTCTCTGATCAATCCGATTTTAATTTTTTCCATCAACTGTTATGATAAAGGTTGTTTCAATAAATATGTATCAATGAATTCACGCACGCATCCTTCTCCTCCTTTTCTGGACAAGACGATATCCACTTGAGTTTTAACTGCATTTACTGCATCACTCGGGCATGCTGAGAATCCTATTTTACGAATCATTTCGAGGTCATTGATATCATCTCCAACAAGTGCGACATTCTCCAAACCGATCCCCATTTCCTTGCAATACCCTTCAAGTATCTGAATCTTGGGATCCCTGCCGACATAGCATCGCTGAATACCCAGCAATTCAGCCCGCGCTTTTACCATCTCAGCCTTGAAGCCGGAAGAAATGATCGCCACTTGAAAATTGCTCTTCACCACGTGCTGGATCGCCATTCCATCCTTGGTATTGTATTTCTTAAATTGATCTCCGCTTTCTGTGTAGTACATACCACCGTCAGTCATGACCCCGTCGACATCGAGTACGAGCAATTTGATCTTGTCCAGTTTCTTACTCCAGAGGTCCGGACGGTACATCGGCTTAAAAAGTAAAGACAGCAGATCGACTTCGTATTCTTCACAAACCGCCTCTAGATCATAAATCGTCAGTTCACTCACATTGTCAACATCCAGATCATTCAGGAATTCGTTGTAATCTATCCCAAACTTCGAACAGAGGCCTTTGACATTTTGCTCCAGGTACATATCAGATTATTTTATATCCAACGCTTTCAGCCACAGGCCGCAATGATTTCATCAAATGCTCGAACTGATTATGATCCAACTGCTGGGAAGCATCTGATTTAGCCACTTTTGGATCTCGATGAGTTTCAATCAGTAATCCGTCGATACCCATCGCAACACATGCCTTGGCAAGCGAAGGAACTCCGTATGCATACCCCATGGCATGTGACGGATCCAAAATGATCGGCAAATTCGTATATTCCTGCAACCATGCCACACCACAAAGATCTAGTGTAAATCGCGTTCCTGTTTCGAAAGTTCTTAAACCTCTTTCACAAAGAATGACGTTTTCATTTCCCCCTGACAACACAAATTCAGCTGCCTGCACGAATTCCTGCAAGGTGGTTCCAAATCCTCGTTTGATTAACACCGGTTTATGAGTTTTTGCACAAGCTCTGAGTATCCCCTGATCGTACATCGCCTTCGCTCCAACCTGGATCACATCAGTATATTCAATGATCTCATCAATATGTGTTGCATCACGTGCTTCAGTGATCACATTCAATCCGTATTTTTCACGCATTTTCGCCAATAGTTTGAGTCCATCAAGACCCAATCCCTGGAACGAATACGGACTTGTTCTCGGCTTATAACATCCTCCTCTCAGCGTAGTAAGTCCCATTTTCACGAGCAACTCAGCTGATTCACGGATTTGGTCTTCAGATTCTACAGAACAAGGTCCGCCAATTAGTACAGTTTGTTTAGTATTTCCGCCAATTGTCACTGCACCAAATTTCACGGTCCGTTTCTCATTCAGGTATAAACGTGATGCTAACTGTATATCGTTTGGGAATACCCAAAACTGATCCACTTTATCTTCAATTGAGGCGGGTAACTCTTTTACGCCGGAACCGGTTATCAGCACATTCGTACCTCTAAACATGATATGAAAAGCTCTCACAGAAGCTGCTATCTGAGCTGCTTCATTCGAACTGACATTAGTCTTTAAATGTATGATCATATTTCTCCTTTGATAAGGTGGACAAAGTTAACAATTCCAACAGCTTTTCGGTCATTATTTAACACCGGCAAATACATTATCGGGAACCTGCAGCGTTTGATCTTCTGCAACAATTCAAGGACTGTCTCATCATCCTCAACGAATACAGGATTCGAATTGATCAACTCTTGCGCTTTTATCGCGTTAAGATCTTTCAAATTACGTAACATGGTTTTGCGAACATCTGCAGATGACACGATACCCATAAGTGTTTTATCTGAATTCAAAACCAAACAAAAACCAAGTTCCCCTTTCTCGATGGTCAAAAGAATATTCTCAATTGAAATATCTGCATAATCAACCACAGGACATTCTTCCAATGGGATCATAAAATCACCAACATGATATTGTGACTCGATCTCTCGTTTGGTAAGATTCATCAATGCATGACCAATACTGGGCGCATTGAACAAATAGGATCCGGAAACAGATGAACTCACTCCCATGTTGCGCAGGATGAATGAAACTTCCCCGTTCACTCCCCCATCGACGTGGATCGACTTATCTGGGTATTTTCTCCGGAACTGACGTATTTTTGAGAAATTGATCTTATCGAAAACACCCCCGCTCTGTCCCGGAACTGTTGCCATGATGAGGATAAAATCGTAATCGGCATAGTCATCGAATACATCAATACCGGTTGGAGTAATGATCGCCAATCCTTTTCTTCCCGTAATATCTTCGGGTATCTCAAGCTTTCTCGTCAGTTGTTCGAATTGAAAAGTGATATACTCCACCGGTGTTTCCCGAAGCAGATCAAAATATTTTTCAGGCTGATCAGTTATGATGTGCAGATCGATCGGCAAGTCACACCATTCGCGAATCGATTTTATATCATCGAAAACGCGAATATCATCATTGCAATCTACATGAAGCATATCTACCTGGTGCTGAACAAGATCATCGATCACCTCTTTCAAAGGACGCCTTTTATCACTGTAAATGGAAGCAGAGATCTTCATCGGGGCATTTCGTTAGTAATGGTTAAAGTTCAGTTTAAGCAAAATGATCGCAATAAACATTCCTTTTTCCTTGCTCGGCAAAGATACGAAACATGGAGTTCACGTGTTCCTTAAAATACTATTTTTGAGAATATGTTATCAACTAAAATCCATAATGCGGTATACACAGGATCTGCCGGGCGCAAAAGCCTATACGACCTCGAAATCCCCGAGAATTTCAATAAAAAGCTAATAGTTTTCATCCATGGCTACATGGGTTATAAGGATTGGGGATGCTGGGAATTGGCGCAGCGTTTCTTTGTTTCGAACGGATATGGATTCTGTAAGTACAATGTATCCCACAATGGAGGCACCGTTGAAAAACCAATCGATTTCACGGATCTTGAGGCTTTTGCTCACAATAGTTATTCTAAAGAATGTCAAGATCTTCAGTGTGTTTTGGCTCAACTTGAGAAGCACTTTGATGTTTATCCCGATATCTTGCTGATAGGCCACTCTCGTGGAGGAGGGATCGCACTACTTGCTTCCAGTGATACAAGGATTAAAAAGATTTCCACTTGGGCAGCAATAGCAGGTATCGAAAAGAGATTCCCGACCGGCAAGGAACTGGAGGTATGGAAAACACAGGGAACGCGCTACGGAGTGAATTCCCGTACCAAGCAGAAAATGCCTCATCTATTCATGCAATACGAGGACTTTATTGAACACAGGGATGAACTGAATATTGAAAAAGCCTGCTTAAATTCTAAAGTGCCTACGCTTGTGATCCATGGTGATCTGGATACATCTGTTGATATTGAAGAAGGGCGACAGATCGCTGGTTGGCTTAAGACCCATTTATTCGAAATAGAAGAAGCTAATCACACCTTTGGATCAGCCCAACCGTGGGAATCCTCTGAAATGCCCGAACATTTGCAGAAAGTCTGTGCTCTAACACTCGGATTTTTTCAAATAGAACAGGACTAGTAGATAGGAAGTAAAGAAGACAACAACGTTTTCTACATGAAGAAACAACTGAACGATCAAAACTAATCGCCTATCTTGTTCAAAAAACGCTTTCGTTGCTCATTCGTTGGTAGAACGCACCTTTTCGACATGAACCATTTTCGTCGTTTTGCAATGAAATTGTAAAGCTGATCACGCTGACAAACGGGTATAATGCGAAAGATATTCAGAATTCGATAGGGCCATTTTAATATGGGCAATAATGCCAGCGCAGCGGTTGAACGACTGTAGAAATGATGATCACGATAGAGATAGAATGTACTAAGATCAGGTGGAGGCGCATTATTATCGATGAAGAATTGTTGCGCAAAAGGTGACTGTAAAGAGGAGAAAAAAATCTCATCGCCTCTTTCGGCATTGAAAATGAAGGATACAACCCAATTGCAGAATCCGCAATCTCCGTCATAAAAAACGATCGTACGTTTCTCTGCGCTCATAACATAAAATTAGTCAAATTCAACTTTAGTTGTTGGGGAATGAATGAACCACGCAACTCATTATTATATTTGCGCTAGAAAAAAAAGAAAAGATGAAAAATGTAGCAGTTATTGGTGCAGGAACAATGGGTAACGGGATTGCTCACGTGTTTGCTCAGTTCGGATATAAGGTATCGTTGATAGACATCTCCCAAGCATCACTTGACAAAGGAATAGCGACAATCGGAAAGAACCTGGACCGTCAGGTTGCGAAAGAAGCGATCACAGAAGCCGACAAGTCCGCAACATTAGCAAACCTTACCACTTACACGTCTATCGAAGAAGGTGTGAAGAATGTTGAACTCGTAGTAGAGGCAGCCACAGAAAATGTTGATCTAAAACTTAAGATCTTTGCAGATCTGGATAAACTGACTGCTCCGAACGTTATTCTTGCAACAAATACATCTTCGATCTCCATAACAAAGATCGCTTCCGTGACTACTCGTCCGGACAAAGTGATCGGAATGCACTTCATGAATCCGGTTCCGGTAATGAAGCTTGTTGAGATCATCCGCGGATACTCTACTTCAGATGAAGTAACAAACCTGATCATGGAAACTTCTCGCAACCTGAAAAAAGTTCCTGTTGAAGTGAACGATTATCCGGGATTCGTAGCAAATCGTATATTAATGCCAATGATCAACGAAGCAATCATTACACTTTTCGAGGGCGTAGCAGGAGTTGAAGAGATAGACACAGTCATGAAACTTGGTATGGCTCATCCAATGGGACCACTTCAGTTAGCAGATTTCATTGGATTGGACGTATGTCTTGCTATCCTTGAAGTACTGCAGGAAGGCTTTGGAAATCCGAAATATGCACCGTGTCCGTTATTGGTGAATATGGTTACTGCCGGGAAGAAAGGGGTTAAATCAGGCGAAGGATTCTACTCATGGACACATGGTACAAAGGACCTTGTGGTGGCGGATTATTTTAAAAGGAAATAAAAATCGAGAACAACTTAATTAAGGCCGGAGTGATCCGGCTTTTTTGTTTCCGTTTATTCAAAAAGATCCCACATCACCTCCCCTTTCGAAACAGGAAAATCGAAGTTCAACATTCGAGCGATAGTCTTACTGATATCGAGCTGCTCATATGCATTTGACAACTGAACGTTCTTTTTACAATCAGGACCTAAGGCGATCAGGTAGATCGACCTGCATCCTTCACAGTTGTCACCATGGCTGACAAAACCATCTTTGTGCCCCTCAATATGACGACCATGATCATTCGTAATGAATAGCGTTGTTTTATCCTTGTAAATAGAATCAGATTGAATGAAGTTCCAAAGTTCCAGTGCTTTCTGATCGGTGTTTCTCAAGGCTTTCAAATAGTCATCCCATTTGTTCTGATGACCTTTCACGTCAACTTCCAATAAATTAATCAGAACCAGTTTGGGATGATACTTCGACAAGATATCTCTCCCCACTTTCCAGGTATCGTTATCTCCTGCGTATCCCATTCCTGCACCGTTCACTCCACAGTAAAGCGAAGGGTTGAATTGATCTTTCCACCTCCGATCTTTCGTATTGCCTAATACATTTAGTTTTCCTTTGCTCGCGATCACCCAGGCATGAGTAGAATCCAATCCCTTCTCTTTCAGAAAATACTGGAACATCGACGGATTCCTGGGAAGTTCCTCCCCGTTGTTCTTTAAACGCTGATATACACCTGTTGTGATTGCGGTATGACCAGGATTGGTATGCGTCACTCCATTGTTGCGGAAATTCTTAAGAAGAACTCCTTGTGGAGCCAGAACGTTTGCCAGATTGGGAATAAACTGATGTGTGCTGTCTCCAAAGGTTTCAGACATCCTGGGACCATCTATCACCAAAATGAAAACATATTGCGTCTTGAAACGCTTAAGATCAATGAATGGCTCCTCACCCTTGAATGACAGAGAGATAAGCACTCCTGATAATCCAACGAAAGCTACTAGACTGCTATATATTACTCTATTACCCATTAAGGGAATTTCGGGAATTTTGAGAAATCACGCGGTCTCTTCTCTAAGAAAGCATTCCTTCCTTCCACAGCCTCCTCAGTCATGTAGATAAGACGCGTAGCCTCACCGGCATAAACTTGCTGGCCTACTAAACCATCATCGATCAGGTTGAAGGCGAACTTTGCCATTTTTACGGCGGTCGGACTCTTGGTCAGGATTTCCTGTGCCCATTCGTAAGCGACTGTTTCCAATTCATCATGCGGAATAACAGCATTGACCATTCCCATGTCAAACGCCTCTTGTGCGGAATAACTGCGTCCAAGGAAAAAGACCTCACGTGCTCGTTTCTGACCTACCTGTCTTGCTAGATAAGCAGAACCAAATCCACCATCCACGCTAGCCACATCAACATCTGTCTGCTTGAAGACCGCATGTTCCTTACTCGCTAATGTCAAGTCGCAAACCACATGTAAACTGTGTCCACCGCCAACGGCCCATCCAGGAACGACTGCGATCACCACCTTGTTCATGAAGCGGATCTGACGTTGCACATCCAGAATATTGAAACGATTCACACCATCCTCTCCTTTGTAACCTGTTGTGGAGCGAACTCGCTGATCACCGCCTGAACAGAATGCCCAACCGCTGTCTTTCGGAGACGGACCTTCCCCACTGATCAATACAACTCCGATCTCCTGCGACTCGTGGGCATGGACCAGAGCTTCCAATAATTCTGATACTGTTCGTGGCCTGAAGGCATTACGCACTTCCGGACGGTTGAATGCGATACGCGCAACCCCATTGCATGTTTTATAGGTAATATCCTGATATTCTTTAACGGTCTTCCAGTTGATCTGTTCCATGAAATATTCTTTAATCCGTTTCTGTAACGACAAATTTAATGAAGTTCCCTCAATCAACTTCCTTTCGGTGTATACATCGTTACCCCACGTTGTTTGTACTCTTCAAGCATGACATCAAACATCCCTTTTGCTTCCACCAACAAAGAATCCGCTTTACCGATCTTTACCTTTTTCATTACTCCTTTTTCAATGAAAAGAGGGATTAATTCGTCGCACTTGCGCTTTTTACTCTGTGAAGGATTGTGCACCAAGGTTTTCATTGTACGCAAGATTCCATTCTCTAACAACACCTTCACTTCAAAGATCTCGGGGTAATAAACAGGGTATTTAAATTCTTCTACAGCGTCTTCAAGCGTATGCAGATTGGTTCCTGCATTATCCAAGGTTACTCCAAGGTAAAGGATCTTTCCTTTACGTTCCGATACGCGGTAGAAAGGACTATTTTCATCGTACGCTGTTAGATTCCCAAAGTGATGCCCTACAAAATATTCAGCATCAGGGCCAATACAAGAAACCGGCTCCGTTGGATGCGCGCTACGGACGGCATCCGGTAAGAGACGAAAGTATTCGCTGATAGCGCCCAGTTTCGAAACACTGTGTTCTACATCAAATACATCCAGTGAGCGAATATACTCCAATTGAAAACTGTCATTGGGCGAATTAGGCATTAATAAATGTCCGTCTAATCCCACCGTTTCCAAAAGAGCATTCACAACATCTGCGGCACCATTTTCCACAAAACCGATCTTCGAAAGACTGGCATGAACGAGTAACACATCTCCTTCTTTGATTCCTATCTTCCGGAATTGATCGATTAGGTCCTTTTTGGTGATCACTTCTCCACGTTGCCGCTCGTCTTCAAGGGCAGCATTTTTACTTTTCTTTTTCGAACTTCTGTAGCGCTCAAGAATGAAAGATGGGGTCAGTCGACGGATCAGGTCTCTCATCTTACTGAGAAATAAAAGTGTAAACGATCTTTCCTTCCTGAATTTTTGGTGCCGAAGAGGAAAAGTTGAATCGGGACATCTTCGCGTATTTCTTTGCTTGATCGATCATGCATTGATTCGCTCCTGATGAACCGACAGCCTCAACTGAGATCACATCACCATTTTGATTTACTTGTATAGTCACAGTCACTTTTCCGGTAGAACCGTATCCGCAGGTATAACCTGGATTCCTGACCCACCAATTATCATTCTGATGAGGATTACGACTCTTCAGTGACCAGTCAACCATTACATTTCCCGAATAAGCTGTATTTCCGCCTTGCTGCGTTGTTGCTTGTTTGTTTGTCGATGTGGATGGATTGGAACGGTCTTTCTTACGCTGTTCCATTTCTTGCTGAATGGCACGTCGCTTTGCTTCTCCACCAGTTTCCTCGAAATACTTACGTTCAAGATCGCGGGTTTCCTGTTCTACTTGTTTTGCAGATTTATTTTGGTAGAACTTGTCATCCGAACGCTTCCTTGAATCATTTACATCGCGAGATATATTCTTTATTTCTCCCGGAACAAATCCTTCAGGCATTTCAATATTCTCGGGTTTGATTTCCACTTCATCTTCAGGAAGAACGAGACTTGGATCATCAAAAAAAGGCTGAATAGGAAAGTACTGGGTATAGGTTTCCATCTGCAGGTACATGAAAACCCCAACATACACAACAAACACGGAAATTATGCCGTATTTGTATCGATCAATCATATTCAGAAGTTTACTCACCGCTCAAATTTGGTTGAATGATCTTTTTATCCGAAAGTTTAAGATAATGTAACTCGTTGTTGTTCATCAAAAGTACGAAATCCTTGTCTAAAACCCTAATCTGTTGGTAACTGACCGGAACCACCTGCTCTCCTTTCGAGGAAATGATACCAAAATGTGAACCATTCGAAACCAGAAACAGATCCTTGGTCAATCGCGTGACACTTGTATACGTTATCGGGATGATCTCGTTACCTTTTGCATCAATTACACCTTGAAGGGTCATTTTCTCAACGATGGCCTGACTGTCTTTAAAGCTCTCTGCATAATCGAAGGTCGGCTGAATGATCACCTTCCCTGTCAGGTCCATGAACCCCCAACCTTTCCCTTTGGAAAATGCTGTCAAGGCGCTTATATCGCCTATTTCGGTAAAGATGATCGGAATCACTACCTTTCCATTCAGATCGATTGCTCCAAATTTTCCCTTTTGTTTGACGATCGCCATATTGGAGTAGAACTGACCCCTTTTCAAGTAATTAGGAAACATCTCATAACTACTCTGGATGATCTGTTCTCCGGAACCATCAATATATCCGATGAGATCATCCTTTACCACAAGGGCACGATCAAGCGAAGGCTGACCGATCTCTTCGAATTCTGCCGGAACAACCACGCGACAATTCTTGCGCATCAAGCCTACTTTATCATCTTCTTCAAACAAGAGCAATGAATCGTTGAAGAATGATATCTCCGAATATCCCGGAGCAACAACAAACGTTCCATAGATATCAATATATGCTTGATTCTCTCCCGACTGAACTTTTGCAATCCCTTTTGAAAAAGGATAAGCTTCCTTGAATTTCGATGCGATGCGCACATTTCCATTCCGATCATAGTAACCATACAAACTGTCCGCATTAGCATAAACCAGATCTTCCGATACGTTCCCGAGATCGTTGTATAGAATCTTGAATACCGTATTTCCTGTTCTGTCAATCATTCCAAACAATCCAGAACGTTCAACCACTGCACGGCCTTCTTCAAAGTCCGTACCAGATGAATATTCAAACGGTATAATTGTTCTGTTGCCCTTATCTATATATCCGAACATCCCTTTTTTCATGGCAAGAGCAAGCCCCTCTTTGAAAAAACCCAATTGTTCATATTCCGCCGGGATGATCACTTTCCCATCATGATCCATAAAACCGTATAAGTTCTCATCTTTAAAAGGTAAAAGATTTAATTTCATCAAGGAGCGGTCTGCTTCAAGTTCATCCCAATAAGGATATATCGGAAAATCTCTCTTAAATTGCTCGAGACGCTCATCCGTAAAATCGACCATAAACAACTGATATAGTTTTCTCCAAGCTGGACCTACATTACGATTAGCAGGATAGGCCTGAACGAATGAATGGTAGGATTCGACTGTATTTTCGACTGTCACGATCTCATAAACTCGGTCCTCCGCCTGATGTATATAGGGATTAGAAGGGCACTTCTTTAGGAAATCCAGGTAAGCCACCAATTGGTTGGACTGTGTCATCTCCAAGTATTGTAACCTATTGAATTCTGCATTTGCAATACCGCTTAAACTACTTTCGGGATATGAGTCGTTGAAGGATTGAAACGCCGCAGAACTTCCTGTTTGTTTCGCTTGTTCATAGGCCATTGAATCACGCACAGCGATCGCTTCGAAAAGTTCATTCGCCCAAGGGTGCTCCAAGATAAATGCGGAATATGCATCAATTGAATTTTCATCCTTTGCTCTCTTATAGAACTCAGAACTAACCGAGGCTCTCAATTCAAGTATATTCAGATAATCAAAATTTAATAATTTCAATTTCTCCTTCTTTTTTTCTTTCAGCAATGAATAGGTTCTTTCAGAACGAAGAATGTAGAGATAAGCGCTATCCAGGGAATGAAACGGATTGTCTTTTCTCAGATAGATAGTTGTTAAGCCGTAAGATGCTGGAGACTCCCATTTTTTAAGTGAACTTTCAAATAGATCTTTTGCTTTGAAATAATTGAAAATCCGCAACGCATTGAATCCATTTTCAATTCTGGATGAAAATAATTGTCCCTGTGAAGTAAAGGACAAAAAAAACAGTGCTATAACGAAAATTCTATTCACGTTAAACAAAGATAAGGTCTGAACAAAAAAGAACGCTGAACATACATTAATGTTTCAAACAATTTATCAAAAAAAAACCCTCTGCCAATGACAGAGGGCTCACTATTTTTCAAACAGCGTCTTATTTCATGTGACGACCGTAACGGTTTTTGAACTTGTCAATACGACCCGCAGTATCCACAAACTGAACGATTCCTGTAAAGAAAGGGTGAGATTTGTGCGAGATATCCAATTTAACCAAAGGATACTCGTTTCCATCTTCCCACTTGATCGTTTCGCTTGACGTCGCACAAGACGGACAAATGAATGAATAGTCGTTAGACATGTCTTTAAAAACAACCATTCTGTAATCTTCCGGGTGTATATCTTTTCTCATATTGAAATGTATTATGTACTATCTTCCCATGTAAAGGGATGCAAATTTAATGAAACTTTTTAAAGATAATGATTTTTTGAAATAAAATATTACTTCTTTCTTTTCGTTAATTTTGTGTGACCTTCTAAAAGGATACATGAAACGCATTTTTTACATCCTTACTGTTCTCTTTGCGCTGGCGATATCATTCACCGGATGTAAAAAACCTTCGATCCTTTCCAAGGGAAATCTTGACTTCTCTCTTGATACGGTCGTTTTTGATACCGTATTCACAACGATCGGTTCAACCACTCAACAATTCAAAATCTATAACAGAGCGAATAAAACTGTAAAAATAGAAGAGATTGAGTTGATGGGAGGCGAAAGCTCCCCGTTCAGGATGAATATTGATGGTCTCATGGGTACAAACATGAGTGATCTCGAACTGGAGAGCGGAGACAGCCTATTCGCATTTGTAGAGGTGACGTTGGACATAAATGGCGGCGTGTTACCCATGATCGTTGAAGATTCCATCCGATTCAGAACCAATGGAAAAGATCAGTATGTGAATTTAGCTGTTTGGGGGCAAGACATGTATTACCACTACTCCAACTTTCAAGAAGGTATCTTGGATCTCAATGAAGGAACCTGGCCAAACGACAAACCGCATGTTATATACGGAGCTGCCATTGTCGATTCAGCAAAAACATTAAACATTCAGGCAAATACAGATATTTATATGCATAAAAATGCAGTGCTTTTTGTTTATAAAGGAACATTGAACATCGACGGGGCCCTGAACAATGAAGTAACCTTTCAAGGAGATCGCCTTGAATCCCTTTATGATGATGTAGCAGGTCAGTATTATGGAATTTATTTCCAAGAAGCAAGACCTTCTGCAATCGACTATGCGATCATCCGAAACGGAACATCTGGAGTTCATCTTTTTTCACGGGACCAAGTATTCAGTGACTACACGCTCACAATGACCAATACCGTTTTAAAGAACAATGCGCGCTATGGCGTCTTTATCTATTCAGGTGCCAAAGTGAAAGCTGAGAATTGCCTGATTACAAAAAACGGGAACCATGCATTGCTGGTTCTTGAAGGCGGCGACTTTAATTTCAATCATTGTAATTTATTAGGATACGGTGACAGTGATGCCGCCACTCCTGCTGTTGGGATCAGCAATTATTACAATGATTATTCTACAAGCACAACGAATATTGGCTCCATTAATGAAGGGAAGATCTACAATTCTGTCATCTATGGCAACCAGGATTCGGAGATCGTTTTCGACACCATCTCTGATGCAGCGATTACCCTCAATTTCGACATTCGAAATTGTTTGATCAAACGCCAAGCCCCAGCTATTGAGAACTATTACACATCTATTTTCTGGAACTATAATCCACTGTTTATTGATGTCACAGCAGACGATTACCTCTTCCCTGCTTCTTCCATTCTGAATAACAACGCAGATCCTTCCTTATCCATTCCGTTTGACATTCTAGGAATCAGTCGCACAATATCACCATTACCGGATATCGGAGCTTACGAGAATTAAATCAGCAAAAAAAAGGGGAAGCTTATCTTCCCCTTTTTTTATGCCCAAACAATCTTTTATTGCAGAACGATCTTTTGAGTACGTTGAATTCCTGAGTTACCAACACGAACAATGTAAGCTGCTTTTGGGAGAGCGCTAACATTGAAGATGTGAGACATCGAGCCGTTAACGGGAGAAGTCGTCATTGAGCTAATTGTTCTTCCAGAAAGGTCAAACAGCTCGATAACATATGCTCCTTCCTTCTCAAGACTATTAATCGCTACATTCAACTCCGAGCCATTTTGATAGACCTTCATTTCAGACTGATCCAATGCATTTTGAGGTGTCTCCAATATATCCTGAAGACTGAATGAGAAGATACGAGTCTTTCGCGACCCTGCCGACCCAAGATACTCACCGGTGAACCAAAATGTCTTTCCATCCGGATCCAGCGACATGTGCGAATAATCACCATAGCGATTTCCTCCTGTTTGAGAAGATAGGCCTGTTACGGCAATGGTTTCCTGAAGCCCCATATCACCCGGAGCAAACCACGAATAACGTCCTGTGTAACCTATACTTGGAAAAATATTCGGGCCTGAAATGCAATATGCTAAACCGATGTGCTTTTGATTATCCATAGCGATACTGCCGATAAAACGACTTGCTCCATCAGCCGGAGCATAGGTTCCTTCCTGAAATATTGAGAATTGAGACGTTGCCTCTTGTTGATGTAATTCATACCATCTAATCCCCGCTCTATTCGCCCCATCCACATCCACAACATTACACAAAACAACGGAGTTATAACCTCCTGACCATCGCATGTACTGAGCACGATAATTGAACACCGATGCGATCGCATCCAGTTTTTGAGTTGTATTCTTCTGTGTAATATCATCCCATGTATTCGTGAATACAGCATTAAATGCGGAAGGATAAAGTGTCTGATGAAGACTTATCGTTGAATTAGTAGGAGTGTTCCAGTCGACTTGCATCTTTAGGATCTTGATCACATCTGCTGAAACATTATTCCATGCATCATCCTGAAAGTAAAACAAATATTGAGGAGTACCAAACGGAGGAAGTGTTCCATCTGCGTCGGCAGGTAAAACACTTTTGAATCCATATTGTGTGGTGAATCCCGGTGTATTTAATGCAATCATAGATGCAGATGGATCACCAGCCAGCATTTTAGTGCGATCAAACGCAACGGCATTTTTACTACTTGAATTCGATGTCATATAATAGCCATCCGCCCAAATCGAATACTTGGGGTAGTCAGGGAATTGTGTAAACGTATAGGAATAGGTAAAATAAGTACCTGTCGGATCAGGGGTTGTAGAAACTGCAAACAGAATCTCCCTTGACGAAACCTGAAACTGTGTAATTACCCAACGATCAGCATGGCGATCATACATAACTATCGGATCTCCATCATTTGTACTTCCGGCCCAAAGCGAACTCAAGTTTAAGGAGTTTGTCAATGCTGTCCCATTCTTATCATAAACCCGGTACTTTGTGTTTACAGCCTGTACATAGTGATTAGGTCCAGCTGCACCGGAAGGATCCGGAGGAAATGCTCCTGTCTGACCATCCCAATTCTTGATAGGAGCCCTGGATGGAGTCATCCCGAAACTTTCCTGAACAATTGGATCCTTGCCTGCAGGTAATGCCTCTGCATTCACTGCCTCAGGACGCTTTCTATGCTCTTTGATCTCTCCTTCATAATGTTCCGACTCTTCCGTATCCTTCGCAGTTGGTAAGTTTTTTAAGGGGATCGATTCACCAAGAAACTTTCCATGGCGATAGGTTATCTCATTGTTCTCGATCTCTTCTTGCCCAAATGAGAGCAAAGATCCTGAAGCAAAGATCAAAACTGTAAGTAGTTTTCTATTCATAATCGTAGCATTTGCACAAATTTCGCAGAATAATTGAAGAATTCCTAATAATTCCGCTTGAAACAAAAAACCCCGGTTAATACCGGGGTTTTCAATTCTATTCGATAGCTATTAAGCATTCGTTACGTTCATATTATCCAAAACGTCCATCACCACCTTCACAGCCTCTGCTGAGTCCTTCAACAAGGCTTTTTCATCCTCGTTCAAATCTAATTCAATGATCTTCTCGATTCCGTTCTTACCAAGAACAACAGGAACTCCAAGATAGATATCTTTCATTCCATACTCACCTTGTAGCCATGCACAAACAGGGAAAATCCGTTTCTGGTCACGGATCACCGCTTCAACCATCTGTGCTGCAGCAGCTCCCGGAGCATACCATGCTGAAGTACCCAACAACTGAACGATCTCACCACCACCGAACTTTGTTCTTTCGATGATAGCATTCAGCTTTTCTTCAGAAATCAATTCAGTTACAGGAATACCGGACACAGTCGTATATCGGGGAAGTGGAACCATTGTATCGCCATGCCCCCCCATCAATACTGCCTGAATATCCTTCGGAGAAACATTCAATTCCATTGCAAGAAATGAACGATAACGAGCCGTGTCCAACACACCTGCCATCCCAAACACTTTACTTGAATCAACTTTCGCTGTCAAGTATGCACAGTATGTCATTACATCCAATGGATTAGAAACGATAATGATTACGGCATTAGGTGAGTATTTAACAACGTTCTCAGTAACAGTTTTTACGATTCCAGCATTCGTAGCGATAAGGTCGTCACGAGACATTCCAGGCTTCCTCGGTAATCCAGAAGTGATCACAACCACATCAGAGTTCGCAGTTTTTGAATAATCATTCGTAGAACCGATAGTGCGTGAATCGTAAAGATTGATCGGAGATGTTTCCCAGATATCAAGCGCCTTACCTTCAGCAAAACCTTCTTTGATGTCCAACAAAACAATCTCATTGGCAATCTCTCTGTGAGCAAGCACATCAGCGCATGTTGCACCTACATTTCCTGCTCCTACTACTGTTACTTTCATTCTTTATTTTTTGGGTTTGTAATCTTTATAATCGTCGACGAATTTAATACATATTGACAAATATTTCTTTTTATTTGTAAGGAAAATGATCCGTATCATGAAAGATTTTTGAATTTCAAGGCAACCGCATAAATAGCAGTGCGTCTAATAAATGTCAAGAATGTGGAGAACAGAGAAAAATTAAAAGAGATTATTGAAGGATGCTTGCGAAACAACAGACGATCGCAGGAGGAATTGTTTAAGCTTTTTTATGGAAAAATGTTACCGGTCTGTTTGAGATACATACCAGACAGGGACAGTGCACAGGAGGTTCTGCAGGAAGGTTTTATTAAGGTCTTTGAAAAGTTGGAAGCATTTGACTACAAAGGTTCCTTTGAAGGTTGGGTCAGAAGAATTATCGCGAATACAGCGATCGATTCGATCAGACGTTCAAAAAAGGATCCTTATCTGACGGACAATGACAATGATTTTAAACTTGGAGCTTCTGATCCCATGGAGGAAAAAGAAGAAATCGCGTTTACGGATCTAAAAGCCGAGATCGCCATGATGGCCATCCAGGAATTGTCACCCGCATACAGAGCTGTATTCAACTTGTATGTTTTGGAAGATTACTCTCACAAAGAGATCGGCGAGATGCTCGGGATCAGTGAAGGGACTTCCAAATCGAATCTGGCGAAGGCTAAAATGAACCTTCAAAAAATATTGAGTGAAAAATTCATGAACATACGATAGACATGAAAAACAATTTGGAAAATAACATTAAAGACAGTCTGAATGGCTTTGAAATGCCATACGATGCGACAGCATGGACTTCTTTGAGCAACAAATTGGATCAGGTGATGCCTACTACTCCTACTAAGCCATCCAACCTGAAATGGTACCTGGGAGGTGCCGCTGCGATCGCTGTGATCGTTACCGGTGTCCTTCTTTACAACCAATCCGAAGAAAAAGGAACAACTAAAGTAGCTGATAACACTACCATAGTAAATACTCCATCAGAGCAATCAACCGGTGTAACTGCTACTCAAAATTCAGTGAACAACGATCAGCCTTCTGCAGTAGAAAACGTAGCTGGAAATGCATCTGTTCAGACTCCATCTACCGACCCTGCTTCTGCCTCTTCCACTCCTACTCAGTCGAATGAGCCGAATCACAATAACGATGTTAATACCTTGCCTAACAAAGGCACTCAAGGAAATCTTGGAAATGGCGGTGATAACAGAGACCGCATCATACCAACTACACCGGTAGGTTCGAAAGTGATCTTGCCAACTGTATCCAATATTTGTCAGGGTGAATCGATCACAATCAACAACACAAATGACGTTGACCTTGTTATCACGGGACAAGACTTCAAAACTATTGTTCCTGCCAATAAGAAAAAAACATTTACTCCTGACAGCGACGGAAATTACCGCGTATCTTATCTACAGGACGGTGTTAGCAGATCTGAAGCTTTGTTTACTGTGAATGAAGCACCTTCAGCTGAGATCGTAATGAACGATGTTGAAGACAACGGACTTCCTACGGTTGAATTCAGCACTCCGTCTATCGGAACAAAATACAGCTGGAACCTTGGTAATGAGAGCGGAACTTATTCAGATAATGAAGTAACGGCTCACTTCTTCGAGAAAAAGGACTACACCGTAACACTGAAAGTAACCAATGCCAATGGATGCACTAGTACTGCAACGAAAAAGGTATCAGTTGAATCTGATTACAATCTGAATGCAGCAGGTGGACTTCAAACGAGTAATCCTGATCCTTTAGGAAACAGTTTCATGCCTGAAGCATTACGTGTGAGAAATGTAGATTTCAACATGATCATCATCGAACCGAGCACAGGATCCATCGTTTTCGAAACATCTGATGCTACGAACCGCTGGACAGGTATCGACAAGAGAACTGGACAATACGTGGATGCCAACAAAGCATACATCTGGAAGGTAACGTTGAAGAATCCTGCCCGAGGAGAGAAATCAGAATACAAGGGAACAGTAATACGCGTACAATAATCAACCACACGATAATCAAAAAAGAAAGAGGCTTCGGCCTCTTTTTTTATAGCCTTACCTCAGGATGTTTTACTTTAAACAAACGTTCCGATTCTGAAAGAGAGGCTTTGTGCTTCAGATCCTCTTCACTTCCTTCGAACAACGAAACATGTTGAGCCGAATGTCGCAATCTCTTCACTTCCTGCATGATCGTTACCGTTTCCTCCACACAGAATGTCTGGATGAAGCGATCCCACACATATGATACTGCTTCATCGGATGGATGAACACGGTCCTCCTTGAAGAACTGATGGTCGCGCAGTTCATCAATTACGATCTCATACGATGGGAAATAAGAGGTTCCTCTCTGCTCATTCAATAGTCTTACTGCTTCTATCAGGATCGCTTTGCTTCGACTGTTTTCAACCAGTCCGTCGCGAACATGTCGTACAGGACTCACGGTAAAAACAATTCGCAATTCAGGAGCAAACTTCTTTAATTGTTCAATTACCGAACCCCATTCTGAAACGATCTCATGAATGGATGACAGTTCCTTTGTGAAGTGCGATCCCGGCAGTTTATGACAGTTGGCAACGATCTTACCGGTGGTAGCGGAGCGATAACCCCAGGCTGTACCGAAAGTGATGAACAGGCATTTTGCTGATGCGATCTGATCTCTCCATTCTTCGCGGACTTGTTTTAAATTACTGAAGAGTTCATCTGATCGAAACGAAAACAGCTTGCTCCCTGCGTCTTCGGAAAAAAATAAGTCATTTCTCTGTAGAATGCGTTCTTCAGTATTTTCTACAAGCGTTTCTTGCACAAAACGACTCATCGCAAGCGGATGAAAGACTGTTCCGAAGGGATTACTAAAGCTGTTGAATCCGTAAAATCGTGCTTTCAAGTGCATTTCATCTGAAAAACAACTTCCTAGAAATCCAACAGGATCACCGTAGGCGATCTTGAACTCTGATGGTTTAATATTGAAGGAAAGACGAAAGTTAGGGCTCATCAGCTCATCAATGCTTTGGCGTTCTGCATCGCAGCATCCGTGATCGTTTCACCGCTCATTAATCGTGCGATCTCCTCTACCCTTTCATTCGTATCCAGGAAATGAACCGATGTGACCGTCCTGTTGCCGATCAATTGCTTTTCAACGCGCATGTGATGTGAAGCTTTCGCTGCTACCTGCGGTAAATGAGTGATCGCCAACAACTGGAAATGCTCTCCCATATTGCGCAATAAGTTCCCGATCTTTTGAGCGACATCACCGGAAACACCTGTATCGATCTCATCGAACAGAACTGTTGGGAACTGACGTTTTTCAGAGATCAGTTTTTGCAATGCGAGCATAACACGTGATAATTCACCGCCACTGGCAGCGCGCTCGATGGGAACAGAATCAATTCCAACGTTTGCCGAGAAAAGGATCGTTACATCCGATAAACCGTATTGATTAAATCCCTCCCGTTCATTAACTGAAAAATCAAGACGTGTATTCGGTAATTTCAATTCTTCCAGTATGTTACGGATCTTATCGGAAACACTTCCCACTGCCTTTTTTCTTTCAGTATGCAGATCCGCGGCTTTTTGACGCAGGTTTGTTTCCAGGTGGTTCAGTTCATCCTCTAATTGAAGGATGTCATTCTCACCGTTCTCTAAATTTTGAACTTCACCTTCCAATCGGTCGCGCAAGCCCATCAATGCCTCCTGGTCCTGTAAATTATGTTTGTTCAACAGATGATTAAACTTGTCCATCTGTTTTGAAAGATCATAGATCTTTTGCGGATCGGTTTCGATCCCATCCATCATGCGCGAAGCATCAGAACTGACATCACTCAGCTCGATCATCACCGATTGAATTCTGGATGCCAATTCATCAAGACGTGAGTCCACACCCTTCATTCGGTCCAGCAGCGGACGCACTTCACGGATCTTATCCGCGATCTGTCCATCATTCTCTACAACAGCAACCAAGGCCTGAAGTGCCTGTAACAGATCACCACTGTTCTCTGCTTTACGCAGATCAGCTTCTATGGACGAGTAGTTGCGGCTATCCAGCTCCAACTCTTCCAGCTCGTTCAATTGAAAACGGTTGTAGTCCTGACGCTGTAACAGGGTAGCAAGTCCGTGTTTTAACTCTTTCAGACGTTTGTTCTTGTTCTGATATTCATCAAACAAGTTGGAGAAATCGGTTCTTTTTGAGGTCAGATCAGCCAACAAATCCAAGACTTCCAACTGATAGGTCCGGCTTTTGAGTTCAAGCGTATTGTATTGAGAATGGATATTAACCAGTTGCTCGGTGAATGCTCTCAGAACCGGTAAACCAACCGGCGTATCGTTAATGAAAGCACGTGACTTACCGCTAGAACTGATCTCACGACGAATGATCGTTTCAGGTGCAAAATCAAGGTCATTCTCACGAAAAAAGGAGTCCAAACCAAAGGATGCGATCTTGAATTCAGCTTCTACGATCGCTTTATCATTGTCGGGACCGATCACAGAAAAATCAGCACGCTCTCCAAGTATCAAACCAAGTGCTGAAAGTAAGATTGATTTTCCGGAGCCTGTTTCTCCCGTGATTGCCGTAAAGCCACCTGACAGGTTGAGCTCTACACGGTCTATCAGTGCGAAATTCCGTATGCGCAGAGCCTGTAACATTAACCTACAATTTCCTGGTACTTAGAAGCATTCGCAGGATCAAGCTTCTTAAGAAGATTGACAATCTCGTTCTTATCCGCTATCTCTGCATCATCATAAAGGTTCTTTAGCTCTGCTTGTTTTGCCTGCACAAAGTTCAACAGATTGATCGAATTAGGGCGAGTTGCAACTACTTTGGTCAGTTTGTTTAATGCATCAAAGATAGCCTTCCTCCCATCCTCTTTGTTATCATAAAGTTTGTCTATGCCCATTCGGTGGTATTCATAGTTACATTCACGCAACGGCTCGAATAACTGATGAAGAATATTATCTACGAGGTAAAAACGGTTTCTCTTTCCCGATTCGTTAGATTTCCAACCTGGAGCACTTGAAGCTTGCGCATTGGTTACTATCTGCTGTGCCTCGGTAAAATAAGGCGTCCCTCCTTTCAGTGAGAATGAGTCGTAATCCATTCCGATAATAAAATAAGCATAAAAAGCCAGTATTGAAGTCAGGTTATCTCTGAACTGATTTGGTGCATAAACCAGAACTGCATTACGCGAATAGGAAAACTGGATGTCGTCATCTTGAAAGTTGAAAACTGTAGTATTGTAAGATGAACTGAATGAAGGGCGAGAAGACTGAACTTGCAGAGAACCTGAATAACTACCCGGTGAAGGAATTGAATTAATCTGCAGCTGTATGTTACAATTAATGCGTTCTTCTACCTTGAATTTGTCCTTCGTCCACTGAGTGGTATTCATTAAATCGTAAATAGTCTGCTTCAACTGATCGAAGACCTCTTTTTCAACCGATGTGACTTCAAGCCGCGCATCTGTAATGATACTAACCTGACAATTCAATTCTTGAGAATTGACAAGATTAGATGAAGTTAACAAAAGTAAGAAACCAACCAAAAAGGATCTCATGAACGATAGTTTATCAAATATTCGACAATGTCTGTCGCTACTGCGAACTTAGACTTTAACTCAAAACTAGTGAAATTATTGTGATCATCCAAGATGCAGATCTTATTCGTATCGACTGCAAATCCTGCCCCGTCATCTTCCAGCGAATTCATGACGATCATGTTCAGATTCTTCTTCTTAAGCTTCGCCGTTGCATAATCCACCACCTTATTGGTTTCAAGAGCAAACCCGGTCAAAAACTGATCTGCTTTTTTAACCGATCCCGCCCATCCCAGTATATCCGGGTTCTTTACAAGCTCGATCGCCATTTCGTCCTCGTTCTTCTTGATCTTTTGATCAGCCGCTTTTCGCGGCCGGTAATCTGCTACAGCCGCCGAAAAGATCCCGATCTGACATTTGTCCCATTGCTTCTTAACCATCTGCATCATTTCCTCTGCCGAACTGACATGCAACACCTGCAAACGCGGATGCACCAGTTCCAGATTCGTCGGTCCACTGACAAGGATAACCTCTGCTCCTTCCGCCAGACATCTTTCAGCTATAGCATATCCCATTTTTCCGGATGAATGATTTCCGATAAAGCGAACAGGATCGATAGCTTCGTAGGTTGGACCTGCAGTGATCAATATATTTTTTCCGGAAAGCCGTTTGTCTGAAGGTCCTTTTTCAAAGAATTCACGAATAGCGCTTGCGATCGTCTCAGGTTCTGCCATGCGTCCTTCTCCTTCCAAGCCTGAAGCCAATTGACCGGATTCAGCAGGAATAATGTGTACACCGTCCTTTTCGAGCTGGGAAAGATTCCGTTTCGTAGCCGGATGTGCGTACATGTCCAGATCCATAGCTGGAGCAACCATCACCGGGCATTTCATAGAGAGATAAGTAGCGAGCACAAGGTTATCGCATGCTCCGCTGGCCATTTTTGAAAGTGAGTTAGCAGTCAGTGGAGCCAAAACGAACAGATCTGCCCACAGTCCATATTCAACATGGTTGGTCCATACACCTGTCTTTTTATCCCAGAATTGGGTACCAACAGGATTTTCTGTCAAAGTTGAAAGAACCAGAGGACTTATAAAATCAGAAGAGGCAGGAGTCATTATACATTTGACTTCTGCCCCCGACTTTTTTAATATACGAACAAGGAATGCGATTTTGTATGCCGCAATGCCTCCTGTTATTCCGAGAAGGATGCGTTTTCCCTGCATAAATTAGTATTCTTCTGTCTTTCTAAGATAGATTTTATCATCAATCAATTCCTGCATTGCAATTGCAACCGGCTTTGGAAGTTTCTCATAAAATTTAGATATCTCTATCTGCTCCCTGTTTTCGAAAATCTCCTCCAGATTATCTGTTGAAGATGCAAACTCCTGCAACTTAGAAGTCAATTCCTCCTTCATTTCAACACTGATCTGGTTTGATCTTTTAGCCATAGCTACGATTGACTCGTAGATATTGCCTGTTTCCTTTTCCATCTTGATCGTGTCTCGCGTAATTGTTGAACGCTCTGCAGTACTGCTTTTAAAATTCATTCTTCGTTATTTCTTGGAACATAAAACTTCAAAATCCCTATTCATTTTCTCTTCGAAACCCGATAATTCCAAAGTGAATGATGAGATGGGGAATTCATTCACAAAAGTACGATATCTTTCAATAGTTTGCTCAATTCGCTCACATTTTTTATCATCGACACTGTTGAGCGCGAGATAATACGAATTTTTAACAAGCAAATAATTCATCTCCTCCTTGAATTTCGAACGTGGATAGTCTTCATTGAAAGTAAGCGCACAAGTCACTGCAGCACGGTAATTTTCAGTTCTGGAATAAAGTTTTACTGCATCATAATCCTTGATCTCCAGCTTTAATCGCAGTTTATCCATTATTCTGTTGCACGAATCCACAAGACTTGACTCAGGGTAAGTGTTGATGAATTGCTGAAGATTGTTGATCGCGAGCTCTGTTTCGTTCTGGTCCAGAGAAGGCTCAGGTGAATTGTTCACTGAACACATCGCAGACAGGAATAGAGATTCCTGTGCCTTCGGGGAGAACGGAAAACGTTGTGTAAAAGATCCTAGGTAGTAACCTGCCATATAATAATCTTCGACTTCGTAATAGCTTTTACCAATGCGAAAGTAAGCCAGCTCACCTTCTCCTGTCTTCGGCATCCGTTGATAGATCTGCTCGTACAAGGTTACAGATCGCAAATATTGCTTTGAATCGTACAGTTCATTCGCCAATTCAAACTTTCGCTGGTAATCATCCCCTTTCACGATCTTGTTATAATCCGAACAGGAAATGAAGGATAACATTACGAGCAATAGCACTATGGCCGATTTTAAGAATCTCATTGACAACAAATGTAAAATAAAATGTGCAGGTTGGACTTCCAAAAGTTTGTTAAATCATTATTTGACTCTCAAACTTCGTCCGATCTGCAAGGTTGATGTCGGACGAATCCCATTCAACTGACAGATCTTGGAAATTGTAGTTTGATTACGTGCCGCTATTTCGGAAAGTGTATCTCCCGAACGAACTTTATAATATTTACGCTGAGCAGTCTCAATAACAGGTTTGGCCGGTTCAGGACCCACATCATCTCCTGTCTCGTCAGAAGGTTTTGCCCCCGGTCTAAAAAGACCTTTGTGAACAAAGAGATTCTCATCTTTAATCACGCGCTTTTCAAAATCAATGATTTCCTCGGGATTAATCGAGGCATCGTAAAACCGAATTTCCATGTGAAGGTGAGAACCATAGGAACGACCGGTATTCCCTCCCAAACCAAGTATATCTCCAGCTTTCACATCCTGATCAGGCACAACTATGATCTTGCTAAGGTGCGCATAAAACGTTTCCAGCCCGTTATAGTGACGAACAATCACAAGATTTCCAAAACCGCCATCGTTGTATTTAGCATACCTTACCTTACCAGACCAGCATGAGCGCACGGTATCTCCGGTTTCAAGATCAAGATCTATCCCGCTGTGATGTCGACCATGACGGTAACCGTAGCGGGAAGTAACAATTCCGTCAACCGGATAGCGGAATTCACTGTGAGTCGAATCGTTGACGCATAACCAAATTGTATCTTTCAAACGGGAAAGATCATTGTGTCTGCCGGAGGTATAGCAGCTATTATTATCCCAGGCTTGAATAAACCTGTAAACGGAATCTTTCGAAACCTGAGCATGAATGCGGGGATTCAATACGCCATCAAAACCTTTGTCTTTAAGAAAAGCCCATGTGCGGTTGGAATATATAATCATCGGCCCCAAGTCAGATTGCAAGGTATCCAACACACGCTGACCAATTCCAGCATTGAAAATGAACAGAAAGAGAATAAATGAAAGTGTGCTTTTCATCTCCGAACTTGCGGGTTGAGCATGAGGAAGTTCCACCCTAATTTTCCAGTTTGACGCCCAAAGATAAGGAAATCCTCCTATATCTTTGCTACATCCATAACAAGAACGTTGTAAAACAAGTCTTCATTCGGTTTTACCAAATCAAGGTATCCTTTGTTCCCATAAGCTTCAGAAGCAGGTACAACTATGTACATCCTATCCGATCTTTTTGCATTTATTAACGCTTTCCGAAGCCCAGGAACCAAGCCTTTATGAGAAAGTTTGTACGTGAACGGCTGATTGGATCGAAAGGTATTTACATACATGGAATTGGATGGAGAACTCACCATGGCATGAAACGACACCTGGGTTTTCTCATTGAATTTCAACTTATTATCCTTGTTCTCCTCAAGTACCCATACCTTTGTACCGTCAACAACCCTATCCGGTTTTTTATTTTCCAGAATCTTGACATACAGCAAATTATCTGCATTAGGCGGAATCATTCCTTCTATTCCTTTCTCTCCACGACCCATTGATGGCGGAATCAAGATTCGTACAAAATCTCCTACTTTCAATTCATGCATTGCAATATCCCAACCCGGCTGCAAATTAAACCCGATTAGATAAGGTAATGATGATTTGTTGATCATGTGATTCCCGTCTACAACCGTGCCATCCTTCAACTTCACCTTGTATTCAATCATGACTATTTCACCGTCCTTCAGGGTCTCACCTTTTCCTTTGGCAAACCATTCGATAGCCATTCCCTCATTCAGGCGTTTCTTACCGATCACCTTGTTATCACCGTCCAAATCCGATCCTGCAGTTTGCTTCTGTTGTGAAGGGACGTCCTTTTTCACCCCCGACGTTTCACAGGCTGCCAATAAAAGGAGAACAAAAATTCCTGAAAGTCCTGGTTTCATTTCAATAATCCCATTAGGTGAATATCAACGAGTATGACTGTCAACGGCGGGATCTTATTCATATCCCCTACTAATCCATGAGCTAGATGGCTTGGGATGATCAATTTAGCTCGGTCTCCGGCATGTAATTTCTTTATCCCTTCCTGGATACCAGTTTCAATATCACTCTTGTCCACAATGAATTCTTCCAACTCGTCCTTTGCCGTTTTGTAACACGGTGTCCCATCCAACAGAGAAACTTCCATTTCAACCTGTGCCTTCATTCCGGGCTGAGTCTGTTCACCTTCTCCTTTTTCGTAGACATAGTACTGCAAACCAGAGCCGGTCTTTTCCATTTCCCAGTCGCGGTGTTGCTCCAGGAAGAACTTGATCTGCATTTCCTGCTCGATAGCCAGTTCCTTATTGAAATCAGTCGATTTTTTCTGATCCCAATCGATCTGTTTCGGCTGTTCATCTTCGCCACAAGCAGCCATGATAATCAACAGTACTATGTATATCCCGTTTTTCATGCGAAATACTCAGGGATGAGTTTTTTGAATTTATCGATCGTTGTTTCCAACGGCTCAAAGCTCACTCCTCCTGATGCATATTTGTGTCCGCCACCTGCGAATTGCTCCATACACATTACATTCACGGCATACTCTCCTTTCGAACGAAGGGAGATCTTGATCTGCCCGTCTTTTTCTGAGAAGAAGGCTGCTACTTTGATTCCTTCAATTGAAAGTGCTACATTAACAAGTCCGTCAGTATCTCCTTTCTGGTACTTGAAGCGCTTGAGCTCTGCCTCTGTAAGTGAGATGATGGCTATGGGGTAATCCTTGATCAATTCCAGTTTGTCTGCGATCGCATAACCGCGCAACTGTAGACGGTCAACTGTATTTGTATCCATTACTTTTTCATGGATATCCCAGTGCTTCACCCCAGCTCTAATCAATTCAGCAAGGATCTCGTGCGTGCGCGGTTGCACCGAAGGAAAACGGAACGAACCTGTATCGGTCATGATACCGAGATAGATCGGCGTACCGATCGCTTCGTCCAACAGAACGTGGTTACCTGAACCATCGATTAATTCACAAATGAGTTGCGAAGTGGAGCAAACAGCAGTATCAGAAACTGTGATCGCACAAAAATCTGCCGGGTGCATGTGGTGATCGATCAGGATCTTTTTCGCCGGTGAGGCACTCAGGAAAGGCTCCATATCGGAACCTACTCTATCCGGTGAATTGTAATCCAGACAAAACACAAGATCCGCTTCAGCAAGTAAACGCTTGACTTTATCAGGTTCTTGTTCGAAAAGAATTATGTCATGTGCTCCGGGCAACCAGGTCAAGAAAAGCGGCGCTTTGTCCGGATGACAAACAACAGCATCCTTTCCCAGTTTACGGATGAAATGATACAAGCCAAGCGAACTTCCTACAGAGTCGCCATCCGGCCCTTTGTGTGAGGTGATCACAATTCTATCCGCTTGTTTGACCGCTTCTACGATCTCGTTGTATACTCCCATCCCGATTATAAATTTGTTCGTGTGTTTCTGTTACACTTAAGACAGTAAACGCTTTGTTTCAGCTGTTATTCTATTTCTCAATCCATCGGAAACGGGATACAACGGAAGACGCATGTGCTCTTCCATGATGCCGCGTACGTTCATTGCTACTTTGACTCCGCCAGGATTTCCTTCCTCGAAGAACATCTTTGTTACTGGCAACAGGTCGAAGTGCTCTTCACGCGCCTTTACCAGATCTCCTGCCTGAGAGGCGTGTACCATGCGTGAGAATTTCTCTGGGAAAGCATTCGCTACCACCGAGATCACTCCATCCGCTCCGGTTACAATCAATGGCATAGTGATGGCATCATCTCCCGAAAGAACACCGAATCCTTCCGGACGCAAACGGATGATCTCCATGATCTGTTCCATGTTACCGGAAGCTTCTTTCATCGCTACGATGTTCGGGATCTTTGCCAGTTCCAGTGTTGTCTCAGGTGTCATGTTGGAACCCGTTCTACCCGGTACATTGTACAGGATGATCGGCAACTTTGTGCAAGACGAGATGTATCTATAATGTTCAACAATCCCTTTTTGGATCGGTTTATTGTAGTAAGGTGATACTGAAAGGATCCCATCTACTCCGGCAGGAACCTTCTTTAGGATCTCTCCCACCGCAACGGTATTATTCCCGCCAACGCCGTAAACGATCTTCAATTTTCCGTTATTCTCTTCGATCACTGTTTGCAGGATCTGCATCTTTTCATCCTGGGAAAGTGTCGGTGACTCACCGGTTGTTCCTTGTACAACCAGAAAATCCGTGCCTCCTTCAATCTGAAGTCGGACCAATTTTCTAAGTGCATCAAAATCGATGCTGTGATCTTCTTTGAAAGGAGTCACCAATGCCACTCCTGAGCCTGTAAACGGATTGTTCATATCAACTTATTTTCTCCAATAAACGTTTAGCAAAATTAACAATTTCCAGCGGGTATTCTGATCGACAATCGCCTTTCAGATTAAAAAAAGCATAGTCTGAACAAATGCCAACTTTCCAGGTTGCATGTGCACCGGATAGCAGCTTTACAAGCTTCTTGTTCTCCACTTGGAACCATAGCAACATATCGTAGGGTTGGACCATTACCGTATCGAAAGTATCGTCCTTCAGTCTACCAAAGAGATTGAAATCTTTGTTTGAAAGGTAATGGATCAACTTGTGCTGCGGCATCGTTTCTTTTTTTACCGAATCCGGCAATACGACCACCAACTTCAAATCGACTACGTTGCTTTCGTTCAGCATTATATCCAGTGCCTTTCTGTATTCCTTGTAATTCGATTCCTCCGTGTACGGAAAAACGATAAGCAAGCGCCTGCAATCGGTCCATATGGAACGTGTCGCACTCATCAGTTGTTCAACAATTTTATGAACTCATCTTCCGAAAGGATCATTATCCCCAGATCTGTTGCCTTTTTAAGTTTCGCCGGCCCCATGTTCTCTCCTGCTATCACGAAATCTGTTTTAGCAGAGATCGATGATACATTCTTTCCTCCGTTCGATTCGATCACTTCCTTGATCTCGTCTCGCGAGAAGGCATTGAACACACCTGAAACCACGAAGGATTTACCGTCGAGCTTGTTCGAAGCACCCTCCTTCTCAATGATCTCGAATTGAAGTCCCGCCATTTTCAAACGATCGATCAACGCATGATGATCTTCATTCAGGAAGTATTGTTGCACAGAGATCGCGATCTTTTCACCGATCTCCTCCACATTGGTTAACTCATCGAATTTAGCCTTACTGATCGCATCGATGGAACGGAAATGTTTTGCCAGTTTCTTTGCGACAGTCTCACCAACGAAACGGATTCCCAACGCAAACAGTGCACGTTCGAAAGGCACTTCCCTAGAAGCTTTGATCCCTTTGATCATCTTGTCGGCCGACTTATCAGCCATACGGTCCAACTGAACCACCTGGTCGAAGGTAAGATCGTACAGGTCAGCGATGGAGCGCACAAGTCCTTTTTCATACAGCATATCGACTGTTTCAGCTCCGAGTCCGTCGATATTCATCGCCTTGCGCGAAATGAAGTGTTCGATCTTACCCTTCATCTGCGGAGGACAAGCGTCCTCATTCGGACAGTAATGCTGAGCCTCTCCTTCTCTCCGGATGAGTAGCGCCATACATTCCGGACATTCTTCAATGAAATGAACAACAGGAGATAAAGCATTCCGCTTATCTGTATTCACCCCAACGATCTTCGGGATGATCTCCCCTCCTTTTTCGACGTAAACGTAATCGCCTTCGTGCAGGTCCAGTTTTTCGATCTGATCGGAATTGTGTAAAGATGCTCTTTTTACGGTGGTTCCTCCCAGCTGGACAGGCGTGAGGTTCGCAACCGGAGTGATGGCGCCCGTACGTCCGACCTGATAGGAGATCGAATCGAGGCGTGTTTCCACCCGTTCTGCCTTGAATTTATAAGCAATTGCCCAACGCGGTGATTTAGCGGTAAAACCTAATACTTTCTGCTGACTATAATTGTTCACTTTGATCACCACCCCATCGATCTCGAAAGGCAGTTCGTAGCGTTTCTTATCCCAATAATGGATGTAATCCATGATGCCTTCTATGGAGTTCGTTCGCTCGATGAAGCGATCTTTCGTCTGGGGCACTTTGAATCCCCATTCACCCGCTTTCTCAACACTTTCAAAATGACCGGACGACGGCAGATCCGTTCCGTACACGCCATAGAGGTACGAATCGAGTCCGCGCTCTGCAACGATCTTTGAATCCTGCATTTTCAGTGTTCCTGATGCCGTATTTCTCGGGTTAGCGAACAGCGGTTCCCCGTTCTCTTCCCGTTCCGCATTGAGTTTGGTAAAACTGGCCAAGGGCATGAAGATCTCACCGCGGATCTCAAAATCAGCCGGGAAATCACCTTTCAATTGTAAAGGAACCGTGCGGATCGTTTTCACGTTCGTGGTCACGTCCTCTCCCTGCGTTCCGTCGCCGCGGGTTATGGCACGTGTCAGGATACCATTTTCATAGCGGATCCCGATCGCCACACCGTCGTATTTCAATTCACACACGTATTCGATGGGGCCTTCCGACATCTTTTTCAATCTGTTCTCCCAATCAATGATCTCCTCTTCGGAATAGGTATTTGACAGCGACAGCATCGGAAAGCGGTGTACCACTGTTTCGAATTTCTTGGTAATATCACCTCCAACACGTTTTGTCGGACTGTGTTCGAACGCAAACTCCGGAAACTGAGCTTCAAGATCCTGCAAGCGTTTCAGCATCATGTCAAACTCATAATCCGATATTACGGGGTTGCTTTCCACGTAATACAGGTGGTTATGGTGATTAATCTCTTTTGACAAATGAAGGATCTCTTCTTTTGCTTCAGTCTTGTTCATGGTGATAAAATTAGGGATTTGGGATAAGGGATTGGGGTGAATTTGAGAAGAGTACGAACAGTGGGGTGTTGATTCGCGGGGTGTTTTTTTTTAAACACATAGGCACATAGATTATTTTTACACCCACTCTCATCAAGATTGAGAACATATAGACAGGTAGCGGTGCTCCCTTTTTTTTCACCACATAGGCACATAGATTTTTTCACATTCACTCTTATAAACATAGAGCACATAAGAAAGGGTGATTCTCGGCTTGTGCCAACCAATTAATTTCTTGCTGACAATTGATCATTAATAATTTCTGAAGGTTAAAAAAAACTAATGTGCCTATGTTTCTATGTGTTGAAAAAACTTGTTTCAAATGATCTTTTCGATTAACTTAAATAAGAAAACACAATTTAGTTATGTTACCTACCATTCATTTGAACCGACAGGAAATTGGCCTAAAAACCTACTATTACGTCACCTTCCCATTCAACCGGAACGTGTATGCTCTATTCCGTTCACTTAAGCAAGTTCATTGGGATAAGCACGAAAAATCGTTCGTGTTTGACGAAAACGATTTGTCCATTGATATGCTCCTTGCTCATTTTGCAGGAAAAGCGCAGGTTGAATTTCTTGAGAAACGATTAGAAAGTGTAGAATATAAACGAGCTCATTTGCGTCCGTGTGATTTTTTAGAACCCTTACAAGAAAGCAAATCAAATGAAATTGTGCGTTTCGAGCACTATTTGCAATCAAAGCGCTACAGTCTGAATACCATCAAAGTTTACGCTGAAACATTGCGTATTTTCTTTCGCTACTTCACGAACAAATCAATAGAACAAATTAGCAATGAAGACCTCATCGTTTTCAACAACGAATATATTTTGAAGAACAATTTTTCTTCCTCCTATCAAAACCAACTTGTGAATGCGGTTAAGTTATACTATTCGGCGATTCAGCACAAGCGTATCGATGTGGACTTGGTTCATCGGCCGCGACGAGAGAAGACATTGCCGAATGTACTCAGCAAAGAGGAAGTCAAAAGACTATTAAATGCTTCAACCAATCTTAAACACAGGACAATGCTATCATTAATCTATGCATGTGGTTTGCGGCGCAGTGAATTATTGAACTTAACTTTTGCAGATATTCAATCAGCTCGAAATATCTTATTAATTAAACAATCAAAAGGCAAAAAAGATAGAATAGTTCCGATAGGTAATAAAATAATTCAACAACTGAGAGAATATTATTTGCTCTACAGACCAAAATATTGGCTATTCGAAGGTCAATCTGCTGGAGAACAATATTCTGCAAAAAGTTTACAAAATATTTTGAAGCTGAGTGTTTCAAAATCAGGTATATCAAAACCAGTAACGCTGCATTGGCTTCGCCATTCATATGCAACTCACTTATTAGAAAGCGGAACAGATCTGCGCTATATTCAAGAATTATTAGGGCATTCCAGCTCTAGAACTACAGAAATTTATACGCATGTAAGTACCCACGAAATAAAAAAAATTATTTCACCGTTTGATACATTGTAATAAAGTGTAAATTCGAAAATATGCTCCCATGAAATGAGACCTATACAACAAACGCATGTCATAAAAGGATCATCATGTGGGACCTATATATAAGTTATGCAACATGTAAAACCATACCCGAAAACAAGAGATGAAATTTAAACTCCTTCTTTTTTTTATAATATTTTCTTTGAGTTCCTTCGCTCATCAAGACCATTATGTATCTTATCATAAAAGCAA
>Ga0315902_10000741_pt1 | contig 54929 bp, 42 predicted proteins | sample LakEriMetagenome_9_FD_203523 | JGI IMG/M metagenome (GOLD analysis project Ga0315902, IMG submission 203523) | Freshwater fungal communities from buoy surface, Lake Erie, Ohio, United States - Buoy 12 MA117 | ecosystem: Environmental > Aquatic > Freshwater > Lake > Lake biofilm | place: USA... | reverse complement strand
TATAAGAAGAACACGATAAGCTATGAAGGCCGGGGTTTTGCTCCGGCTTTTTTTACCACCTAGGCACATAGGGCACATAGTTGTCACTCAAGGCTGACCGAGTGTCCCTTTGCCACCTCGGTGCATCCTACTTCGTCGGCCCTTCACTTCGGCATCGCTCAGTTCATCGCGGTTGGCATAGGGACGTATCGAGGGCAGCACACATAGGGCACAAAGGTTTTGGTTTGAAAGAATTTTTTTATTAAATTCAGTAAACCTAACCTGATCAACATGATTGCCACGAGAACTGAGATTGATAATCTTACATTTGACATTATTGGCGCCGCAATAGAAGTGCACAAAGAATTGGGTCCCGGACTTCTGGAAAGTATTTATCAGGGCTGCTTGTGTATCGAACTTAAATCAAGAGGAATCTGTTTCGAATCAGAATTAGAAATTCCCATTGTTTATAAGAAGAGGATGCTTGATGCGAATCTGCGGGCAGACCTCTTAGTTGAAGGGGTAATAGTTGTTGAGCTTAAGTCAGTCGAGAAAATGCTTCCTGTTTTTGATGCTCAGTTGTTGACCTATATGAAATTGTTATGCGCTCCAAAAGGAATCCTGATCAATTTCAATTGTACTAATATTGTTCGGGAAGGTCAACGCACATTCGTTAATGAGTTCTTCACCACCTTAAAATAAATCGCCTCCATGTCCTATGTGCCTATGTGGTAAATTCACCTTAATTTTAATCTATGTCACACACAACCAACCCTCCGGCCGAATTTACAGAACGCTTCATCAACCAGACCAAACAGCCGGTGTTCCTGACAGGTAAAGCAGGAACTGGAAAGACGACCCTGCTTAAAAAGATCATAGCCTCGACCTATAAAAATGCGGTGATCGTTGCCCCGACAGGCATCGCGGCCCTCAACGCTGGAGGTGTCACCATCCACTCGTTTTTTCAACTGCCCTTTGCAGGATTCATTCCGGAATTTGGGAAGAGTCCGCAGTTCGATGAATCCGTAAAGATGGAGACGAAGGATACACTGAACCGCCATTTTTCCATGAATAAACAGCGCCAGGCGATGATGCGGAACCTCGAGTTGCTGATCATCGATGAGGTGAGCATGCTGCGGGCCGACTTGCTCGATGCCATGGACTGGACGCTGAGGAATGTCCGCAGGGTGCATGAACCATTCGGCGGGGTACAGGTGCTGTATATCGGCGACTTGCTGCAGTTGCCGCCTGTGGTCAAGCAGGAAGAGTGGAACATATTAAGGAACTATTACACCGGTATGTTCTTTTTCAATGCGCGGGTGATCCGGGAACAGCCACCGCTGTATATCGAGTTGTCTACGATCTACCGTCAGCAGGACAGTGAATTCATTCGAGTACTGAATCATTTACGGGATAACCGGATCACCGAATCGGATGTGACGATCCTCAACCAATTCGTCCAGCCGGATTTCGATCCTTTACAACACGATGGCTTTATCACACTAACCACGCACAATGCCAAGGCAGACAACATGAACGCTAAGGCGCTGGAGGAATTGAATACTCCGCTTTTAAAGTACCAAGCTGAGATCACAGGTGACTTTCCACCACACCTTTACCCCATTGATGCTGAATTGAAACTGAAAGTCGGAGCACAGGTGATGTTCATCAAGAACGACATCTCTTTCGAAAAGAATTTCTTCAATGGAAAGATGGGCATCATTGACAGCCTAACAAAGGACGAAGTGACCGTGCATTTCCCGGAAGAAAAGAAAAGTATCGTGGTTGAAAAGTACGAGTGGAGCAACATACGTTATTCTCTGAACGATGCCACCGGGGAGATCAAAGAAGAAGTTCTCGGCACTTTTGTCCATTTTCCACTCAAGCTGGCTTGGGCGATCACTGTGCATAAGAGTCAGGGCCTGACCTTTGATAAAGCTGTTCTGGATGTACAGGACGTCTTTGCGCCAGGGCAGGCCTATGTAGCCCTCTCACGTTTACGCTCCCTGCAGGGATTGGTACTCCTGAACCCGATCCGGATGAACGGACTTTCGAACGACCAACAGGTGGTGGCCTACGCATCCAATAAAGCCGAAGATGATAAATTACCATTGCACTTAGAGCAAGGCATGAAACGCTACTTATTGGATCAGCTGAAGATTTCTTTTGATTGGTATGAATTGAATTCGAAGTGGGCCATTCATGAAGTGTCCTACAAGCTAGCTGGAGCAAAAACGGAAAAGGGCAAGAATAAGTCTTGGGTGACGCACCAGGCCCAGGCTATTCAATCGACCATGGAACCTGCAAAGAAATTTGTGGCCCAGTTGGAGAATTTATTATCTAGAGAACGCCCGGACCTCGATTTTGTGAATTCTCGTGTTTTAGCGGCCTATGATTATTTCTTTAAGATCCTGGATGGCGTGCTGACGTCTAACCTTAAAGTAATTGCAGAGCTTAGTAAAGTTCGGAAGACCAAGAGTTACGTTGAAGAGCTGGAGGAGTTGGATGAATTACTCACTGAAACGATCCTCCGACTCAAACGGGTGCGTATCCTGACAGAGGCTGTTACAACAGGTCGGGAGCTGACACGCGAACTCGTATGGAATACTGAGGTCCGCAACTATAAGCTGGCTAAGGTAGCTGCCGTCAAACAGGAACAGCGTCAAAACCCTTCTTTACTGGATTACGATGAGGATGATGCAGAAACGATTTTAAAAGTGAGATCCTCTTATAAGAAACCGACCGAAAAGAGGGAAAAGAAGAGCACGTATGATCAGACCATGGACCTGCTGTTGGAAGGTAAATCGGTAGACGAGATCGCCCGAACGCGACAGTTATCTGAAGGAACGGTATATGGTCATCTTGCAACGCTGATCAAGGCGGAAAAACTCGAATTGCATGACGTGCTCTCCAATGAAAGGATCACTGAGCTTGAAGATCTTGTGGGAGATACCGAAGGCACATCCCTTGGACAGATCAAGGAAAAACTGGGAGATAAGGTTTCGTATGATGAGTTGAGGTTGCTACAGGCGGCGAGAATTAGATGAATAAGGAGTCTGGAATCTGGAATCTGGATTCAGTTTATAACATGATCTCTTTTCGTTGAAGCGTCATATTCGGAAGGAAAGAACTCCTTTCGAAAGCAAAAATCCTTACTCTAAGTCTAGACTCCAGACTCTAGAGTCAATATTACTAACCTAACAACCAATTTATGCACAACTATCACAATTTAAAGATCTATCATCAGGCTATTGATTTAGCTGAGAAAGCTTACAAGTTAACAATCCTTTTAACCAGATCGGAGCAATTTGGTTTGACTAGTCAGATCAGGAGAGCAAGTACTGGTATTGCATCGAACATTGCCGAGGGCTCGAGTCGAAATAGCGACAGGGATTTCTTCAGGTTTCTGGACATGGCATTGGGTTCATCATTTGAAGTTGCTGCGCAGATCGAGATTTCAGGAAGATTGAAATTTTTGTCCCAGGATGAGGTTTTGTCATTCCTAGAAGATTGTAGAACTTTACAAAAGCAGATCGGAAGCCTGTCTAAAAAACTGAGATCATCGAATAATTAAGCATGTTGTCTTATCCAGACTCCAGTTTCTAGACTCTAGATTCTATGATAATTACTAATTTTCTCAAAAAATAAATCTCATGAAAACAAACCACGAAATAGACTATTTCATTCACGGAGAAGAGATGCAGCTTGTTGAGATCGAACTGGATCCGCAGGAAACCGCTATCGCAGAAGCAGGATCGTTCATGTACATGGATGAGGGGATCGTCATGGAGACCATCTTCGGGGATGGCAGTCAGCAGAGTAACTCCGGTGGGTTTATGAGTAAGCTTTGGGGAGCAGGAAAGCGCTTGCTCACCGGCGAGAGTCTTTTCATGACCGCCTACACGCATCAAGGAAGCGGTAAGGCAAAAGTAGCTTTTGCTTCTCCTTATCCCGGTAAGATCATACCGATCGATCTGAGCGAATACGAAGGGAAGATCATTTGTCAGAAGGATTCATTTCTCTGTGCGGCAAAAGGTGTGGCTGTGGGCATAGAATTTCAACGTAAGCTGGGTACCGGATTATTTGGAGGAGAGGGATTCATCATGCAAAAGCTCGAGGGAGATGGAATGGCTTTTTGTCATGCGGGAGGTCATATCATGAAACGAACGCTCAAGCCCGGTGAAGTATTGCGCGTGGATACAGGTTGTATTGTTGCCTACACACAAACTATCGACTACGATATACAGTTCGTTGGAGGGATCAAGAATACCATTTTCGGAGGTGAAGGGTTGTTCTTTGCAACGCTGAGGGGGCCGGGCGAAATTTGGTTGCAAACACTACCCATCTCGCGACTGGCATCAAGGATCCTCGCCTATGGAACCGGTGCACGAAAAGAAGAAGGCAGTATCCTCGGTGGATTAGGTAATCTACTCGACGGGGATGGGCGTTAATTGAACGGCTGTCTGACGTAAACGCTGGGTTTACCAAAGATGAAAGAGCTGTCCATTTTTTTCCATTCCTTCAATGTAGGGAGTAAATAAACATAGGTGAGATCTTCTTCCTTTTTACTTTGCTGTGAGCGAATTGTTTTGAATGCCTGCTCGTCCATGTAGTCGAAGAAATGCAGTGATAATTTTCCGGAGTTGAATTTCAACAGGCAAGGGATATACGTCTCATTTTCGTAAAAATTAAGAATGTACGCTCCGTTGGCAACTTTTCGCAATTCGTTTTTCGAATTTATACCGACAATGGTGTCCCGTCGAGGGATTCCGACAAAGTAATTTTCGCCCTCCAATACAAAGGGAAGTGAATCGTTCTCCTTCAGACCATAAATATAGTCTCCACTGACCCTGTAGGTACTGGTTTCCCTCACCAATGATCTTGAAATGGGAATTACCGACAAACTCCGGGTGAAAACCCCTGCGGCATTGAATTCATATACGATCCCGGAACTGTCAGCTTCGTAAATTCCGAAGTATTGCTGATCAACGGCCTGATGGCGCTTACTTTCCGGGGGAAGTGGACTCATGAAGGAATACGAGAACTGTGAGAAAGCGAAAAATCTGAAAAAGACTACAACGATGAAAAATCCCAACCGAAGGATCCAATGCTTTTGTTGACCAATGTGCGTCATGCTCGGATTTTTTACGTATCTTAAATTAGAAAACATGAAAATTATGCAAAAAAGATGGCTTGTCAAAACCACGGTCGATAGTACATCCGTAGATCAATTTCGTTCAATCCTGAAAGTCGACCGTATTGTAGCATCCTTATTACTCCAACGCGGAATTCATACTTTTGAAGAGGCAGAGCGCTTTTTCCGGCCCGATTTGGATCAGCTCCATGATCCGTTCTTGATGAAAGATATGGACCGCGCTGTAGAAAGGGTGGGGCAAGCAATTGAAAAGCGGCAGAAGATCTTACTCTTTGGTGACTACGATGTGGATGGCACAACCGCTGTGGCCTTGTTGTACACTTATCTTAAGGAGTATCATCCTGAACTTGATTTCTACATTCCTGACCGATACACGGAAGGTTATGGTGTCAGTTTTCAGGGTATAGATCATGCAGCCGAACAAGGATTCTCACTGATCATATCGTTGGACTGCGGAGTACGATCTGTTGACCATGTTGCATACGCTAAAGAAAAAGGGATCGAATTCATCGTGTGTGATCACCATAATCCGGGTGAACAGATTCCGGAATGTATCGTGCTCGACCCTAAACGCCCCGACTGTCCATATCCTTTTAAAGAATTATCCGGATGCGGCGTCGGATTCAAGCTCTTGCAGGCACTCGTGATCAAAAACAGCTGGGACCAGCAGCGCTTGTATAACAATCTGGATCTTCTCGCTGTGAGCATTGGTGCAGATATTGTGCAGGTCACAGGTGAGAATCGCACACTTTGCTTTCATGGCCTGAAGCTGCTCAATGAAAATCCGAGACCGGCTTTCCGGGAGCTTGTAGAAGTCGCCGGACGTGAGTTCCCGCTCACACTTACCGATGTGGTGTTCACGATCGCCCCACGGATCAATGCAGCAGGAAGGATCCGCTCTGGCAGACACGCTGTGCAAATGATGATCTCAAAGGATTTGGAAGAGATCAGACGAATCGCCCTCGAAATAGACCGGGACAACAGGGAGCGAAGGGCGCTGGACAAGCAGATCACGGTTGAGGCAGTTGAATTGCTCGAAAGACGCACCGATCACACTGAACGCCAATCCACGGTCGTTTTCAAAAATGACTGGCACAAGGGTGTGGTAGGGATTGTTGCCTCCCGGCTTATAGAAAAACACTTTAAACCAACGATCGTACTCACCGAGTCGAATGGAAAGGCAACAGGTTCGGCGCGAACCGTCAATGATTTTGATATCTACGCGGCATTGTTGCGTTGCGGGCATTTACTTGAACAGTTCGGCGGACATACCCATGCTGCAGGAATGACCCTTCCTTTGGAGAATGTCGAGTTGTTCAAAGATCATTTTGAGGAAGTGGTGCGCGAAATGATGACCCCGGAGCATCGATCACCGGAGCAGCAGGTGGATCTGGGGCTGCGTTTTGATGAGGTCTTCAGTGCAGGAGAGAACAGAATGAAATTGCCACGCTTAAAGCGTATTTTGGAGCAGTTCGAACCGCACGGTCCAGGAAACATGAAACCCGTATTTTTAGCTGAAAATGTTTTCGCAACTGATGTCCGTCTTCTCAAGAGTGAACATTTGAAATTGACAGTCGTTCAACCCGATTCGGATGTTGCATTGGAAGCGATCGGTTTCGGAATGGCAGAGAAACAAGATGAAGTTGCCTCAGGATTGCCCTTCGATATGCTCTTTACTTTGGAAACGAATCGATGGAACGGACGCGAAACCCTGCAGTTGAACATTAAAGATATACGCGGCTTAGTTTAGGTTAAAATGCATATCTTGCGCTACACAAACGAATGAACTATGAAAAAACATGTTTTAGCATTTATGCTTTTTCTGGGTATTACAGGAGGATCCTTCGCCCAGATCGATGGTGGTACAATGATGGTTGGAGGTAGCGCCTATTTCAATCAATACAGGAATACCGAGTTGGATACAAAATTCAATTCATTGTCAATCTCGCCACAATTTGGGCTTGCTTTCGCTGACAACTTTATTGCCGGAGCATGGTTTAGCTTCTCCAACTTCTCCGACATTTCCTCATGGTCGATCGCTCCTTTTGCCCGCTATTATTATAAGAATGCATTCGTTCAGCTCCAATATGGCTATTCGAGAACCGGAGATGTAGGGCAATCTGTTTTTGGCACCGACATTGGCTACGCCATTTTCCTTAATGATAATGTAGCGTTGGAGCCAGCGGTATATTACGCGCAGTATTTTAATAATGGTCTTGCCGGTGCTGATTTGGGGATTAAGCTGGGCTTCCAGATCTATCTCAACCGATAAGTAAGGTTCTTCTTACTGAGCGTTATTCGTTTTGAAACCATTTAAGATTTTGAAGTAAGGCAAAATTGTCTGATCACATACCATGTCTTCATTGCTGCGTAAACTTTTTTCTATAGATACTTCTCATACGAGCGATGTATTCGAGAAGCACATGTACATACTGGCATTCAGAATTTCGCTCATTTTTTCTATTTTATTCATTTTGATCTCTGCGCTTTACTCCATGTCGGATAAAGACGCTAAATACTTCACGATCTCCACAGCAGTTGTTAGTGTTGGTTCTTTTGTTTACCTGAAAAGAACGACAGATTTTAAGAAAATTTTCTGGGTATATGCCGTGGCTGGAACTTGCCTGATCTTTGGTGCATTATTCACAATTCATAATGTCCCACACCTAACGGACATAATTTGGATACTAGTGTGTGTCTGGCTCGCTTTTGTTGGTCTTGGAAAAAAAATAGGGATCATCTTTCTGGCTATCTCAAGCTTACTGCTGATTGTGTTCTTCTTGTTTTTCCTGAACATCCATATTTTAACTTTAGAGCCATTGACGCGTGTCGATTTGGCTGTTCTGATTGTGGAAACTTCCTGCGCTTGTTTTGCATTCGGTTACCTCACTACAGTTTTTGTCAAGATGCAAAAATACCGGGAACAACAAATTGAACAGAAAAGCAACGAAATTCTCGTACTGAATTCAACGATCCATGCCAACGAGCGTATGGTTGGAATAGGCGAGTTTACGATGGGGCTTGCTCATGATCTCAATTCACCATTGTCCTCGGTGAAATTTGGTATTCAAAATATCCGAGAGGGAATGGACCGACTGTTCAAACGCTATTTGTTCAGTACAACTAAGGAAGAGTTCGATCAGTTGATCCTTTTCGCGGAGAAACTGGCAGAAAGACCAACACGGGGTGGTTTACACTCGTTAAAAGAAGAACCATTGATCCGGGAGAAGCTCGCTACAATGGATAAGAATGATCCGCTTTTGTTCATAGATGGGCTCATAAAATCTGGTGTCGACTCCAAAGATGATGAAATATTGGGATGGATAATACACGCCAGGAATCGGGAGGTTTTGGTTGAAATACTCCAGGAACTCGTTATTATTTTTAGGATGATCGATGTCGTGTCACATGCCGGACAACAGTCTGTAGGTGTTATTTCGGGGCTTCGTAATTTTACAAATCAAGCGCGAAAGGATACTCCGGAGCTCATTAATCTTCAGGAGAGCTTGATAATGGTGTTACAAATCCTGGTGTCTCGATTCAAGGATAACATCAATGTGGAGTTGAATATTTCTGAGAACATCCAAGTGCTTGCCTTACCACGTGATCTTTTTCAGGTCTGGTCGAACGTGCTGAAAAACGCAATGGAAGCGATGGAGAATTATGGCGGGGGTAACATTCGGATATCGGCATCTCAAAACGACATTGAGACACAGATTACAATTGAAAACAATGGACCTGAGATAGAACAAAGCATTAAGGATCATATTTTTGAGCGGTTCAGATCATCGAAAGGATCATCAAATTCCGGATTCGGTCTTCATATTGTCAAACAGATACTCGACAGGAACGGCTGGACGGTAGAGGTGAACTCTGACGAGGAGCGCACAGCGTTTGTGTTTACAATTCGAGATATAACGGCCCCATAGTCATCAGCCGGCAGCGAATTGAGCGTATTCCAAAAAAATAAAAACACTCTTCCGCAATGGCTATTTATCCTTCAGAACTTTGATTTCCGTCCTTCGGTTGTTGGCATGCGCCGCCTCCTTATCGGATGTGGAAACCATTCGATTGACTTCTGCATCTGAAACTAACGGTTGTGTTTCACCATACCCTTTGTATTGAAAGCGTTTTGCCTCAATACCCATTGAGACGAGATAATCAACAACCGCTTTGGCTCTGTTTTTTGATAACTCCAGATTGTGTTCGGCCGAACCTTGTGTGTCGGTGTGACCTGAAAGCTCGATCTCCAATTTTGGGTTATCCTGCATTAATTTATATACCCTGTTAAGCTCAGTTTGTGATTCCGCCTTCAGACTGTATTTGTCCAGATCGAAGAAGATATTCCTCAGTACGATCTGTGTCCCAGCCTCAAGTTTTTTAAGATCGATATCGCGAATTACCTCGTAATACCCCTTTACACTGGCAATACCTACGTTTTCCGAATGAAATAGATAACCCGGTGCGGATACGTTGATCCCATAGTTCTTCCCGCCGGGCAGAGGGATCAAATATTTTCCGGAGGCGCTGTTGGAATTGAATTCTCCGACTGTTGCGTTCAGCTCATTATCTGTAATTATGATCCTGGCCTCCAGAGGCGACTTGGTTTTTTCATCGCGTACAACCCCTTTAAGCACGGTAAGATCAGGTTCAGTTTCTTTGTTTTCTTTTCCTTTCGGGATGAATCGAATGAGGTAAAGATCTTTGTCCTGACCATTCCGGCTGGATGCATAGTATCCGCTTTGTCCATCGGCAGTGAGAACAAAGAAAAGATCGTCACCGGCCGTATTGATGGGTTCTCCCATGTTTACCGGTTTAGACCAGGTCTTGCCATTTCTGACCGAGCGAAAAACATCATATCCTCCCTTCGAATCATGTCCCTTCGATGAAAAATAGAGTGTTTTGCCGTCAGGATGAATGAAAACCGACTCTTCGTCTATGTTTGTGTTGATTACCGGACCTAGATTTTCCGGTGCATTCCATGAGCCATCTACGGATTTTGTGCATTTCCAGATATCCCGGCCGCCCAAACCGCCTTTGCGTTCACTAACGTAATAGATGGTGCGCCCATCCGGAGCAATACTGGCAGAAGATTCGTGCGCCTCGGAATTGATGATCGCAGGGAATGGCTCCGGGTTGCTCCAGAGCTCTCCGTTGAGAAAAGATTCATAAATATCACCATTCCCATTTTTGTCGTCCCGATAGATCAATAGTCGCTGCCCGTCATTGGAAACAGCAATGTTCGAATTGAAGCGGTTAGGGTCGTTGATATTCTCAGGCAAAGCGGATGACTCATTCCAATCCTGACTGTCCTCGTTGAAAGTGGAACGATAGATATTTTCACGGGATTCTTCATTCCTTTTCAATTCGCGCTGTGTCAAAGGTCGACGAGACGTGAAGAATAGAGTCTGCCCATCCGCAGTAATTACCGGCGCATAATCGTTGAAAGCACTGTTCACGTTCCTGCTCAGTCGCCGGATCTCGATGCGCAGAGAATCATTCTCAGTAATTATCGTATCATGAATTTGTGCTAAAGCAGTGCCGTAAAGGACACTCATAAGCAACAAAAGGGAAAAGGATTGGAGATTTTTCATGAATAATTAGCAGTTAAACTATTGCTTGAGTGAGTTTTAGAATAACAAAAATCATTGTAAAATTAAACTTTTCTGTATTTTTTCTCCAACAAGCAGAATGATATTTCAAGAACATGTTTTTTATCGAGTGTCCAGATGAGCAGTGCATTTTTTTTGCCGTTAAGATGGAGCTTTTTACAGATCCTTGAGCGGTAATTTTCGATCGACTTCTCGGAAACATAAAGCAGATTAGCGATTTGTTTGCTGGATCTTTTCTGCGCTACAAGCTCGAGTATTTTTAATTCGCTTCGTGTCAGCTTATTCAGCATTTCAGCTATGGAGGCATCCAAATGGGCATTCGGTTCCGGTTTGTTTTGGTGTTCCCGGACACTTTTGGGAAAGTGTGTCTTGCCCTCGATAACTGCATGGACACATTGTATGAGCTCCCGCTCGGATGCGTCTTTGAAGAAATAACCTTTGGCGCCATTTCGGAGTGCTAGTCTTACTATTTCGGCATCCTTCAAGACGGACAAAACAACAACGGGTACAATACTAATCCGCTGACTGAGCTTTTTGCAGACCTCCAAACCATTCTTCCCGACAAGATCAACATCCACAAGAGCAATATCAGGCTCGCGTTCGTTCACTCTCCGGAGCAGCTCATCTCCGTCATCGAACTGTTCGACCATTATGTTCTTTCCCGAAGCTTCGAGCAGGCTTTTCAGTCCAAAACGATAAATAGGTTGACTATCCGCTATGTAAACCAACATCACTTTTTCAGAGATCTAACCAAATTTAGTTGATTTACGGTTCGAAAGTAGCCGACATTCGTATTTTTCTGAAATGTATGAACATGAAAAAGGGTCTGCTTTTTAACAAACAGCCCCTTGAAGTTTATCAATGCATTATCTATTTTCGGAGATCAGGCATTTCTCTGGTGAATGCAGGTATGCCCGTTATGTCCATACCTGTGATCAGCAAATGTATATCATGCGTGCCTTCGTATGTCACTACGGACTCAAGGTTGGCCATGTGACGCATGATCGAGTATTCACTCGTTATTCCCATCCCTCCGTGTATTTGTCTAGCTTCTCTGGCGATGTTCAGCGCGATCTCTACATTATTGCGTTTAGCCATAGAGATCTGAGCGGATGTCGCTCGTCCTTCGTTTCTCAGTTGTCCCAGTCGGAAAGTCAACAATTGAGCTTTGGTGATCTCGGTGATCATTTCAGCCAATTTCTTCTGAATGAGTTGGAAAGCACCGATCGGCACCCCGAATTGTTCACGCTCCTTGGAATAACGCAAGGCTTGGTCATAACAGTCCATTGCTGCGCCAAGAGCCCCCCATGCAATACCGTAACGAGCAGAGTCGAGACAGCTCAGAGGTGCGCCGAGTCCCGATCTTCCAGGAAGAATATTCGCTTTGGGAACTTTTACGTCCACAAAGATCAACTCACCGGTAGCAGAGGCGCGAAGTGAAAGCTTCCCGTGCATTTCAGGCGTTGAAAATCCTTCCATTCCCCGCTCAACGACCAGACCGTGAATTCTACCGTTCTCATCTTTGGCCCAAACCACCGCGATATCAGCAAAAGGTGCATTGGAGATCCACATTTTTGCCCCATTCAGGATCACATGATCTCCAGCGTCCTTAAAATTCGTGGTCATTCCACCGGGATTTGAACCGTGATCTGGTTCTGTTAATCCGAAACAACCCATCATTTCACCGCTGGCAAGCTTTGGTAAGTACTTCTGTTTTTGTTCTTCGTTGCCGTATTTCCAGATAGGGTACATGACAAGGGAAGACTGAACTGATGCCGTAGAACGCAGACCTGAATCACATCTTTCAAGCTCCTGCATGATAAGTCCGTATGCGATCTGGTCGAGTCCAGGACCTCCGTATTCTTCCGGAATGTATGGACCAAAAGCACCAATCTCACCAAGACCGGTCAGAATGTGGTTCGGGAAAGTTGCCTTTTCGTAATGTTCATCGATGATAGGCGAAACCTCTTTTTTGACCCAAGCCCTTGCGGCGTCTCTGACAAGCTTGTGTTCGTCTGTGTAAAGATCATCGAGGTTGTAATAGTCCGGATGTACGTATTGGTCAGTTCTCATGGATGCGAGTTTTTAGAGCAACAAAAGTAAGAATTTTTAAGAGATGCGGTTAAGATGTTAACTTTGTATTCCATGCCCTCAATGCCGGAGTGAATGATCATGCAAGCTTTTTTTGAAACAGGGATCAATAGTATACCCGAATTCCTTGAACCAAGGGAACGAAGCAAGTTCTACCTCATGGGATTCCTCTTGTTTGCATCCTTCGTTCTAATTGCCTTTGCAAAAAAAGAGAATGGTCGTTTCCCTCAAATGCTGATGCAGCTGATCACGCATGGTGGCAACCTTGATCAGCGGCTCAAAGAATCCATTCGGCCAGGCTCGACTGTTTCGATTCTGCTCAACCTCAATTATCTTTTGGTCTTTGCACTTTGCTGCTATCTCAGCCTATCTTTCCTGGGCGCATTTGATGAAAGCATCATGGTACTTCTTTCTGTGGCGCTGCCTATTGTACTCATGGCAATTCAATCCTTACCCGTTTTCCTGGCGAAAGCTGTCACAGGGGTATCCATTCCTGTCAACACAATAATAGCCAATAATTTCATTGGAGGTCAGATCAGCGGCATTGTGATGCTGATCCTGGCTATGATCTGGTCACTCAATCCTGCAGTAGGCGGACCGGCTATTGTGCTGTTCGTCATCTTGATAGGAGCAACACAATTATTGAGACTATTTAAAAATTCATTGGTCCTTTTGGGTGTAGGTGTGAGGTGGTATTACATTCTTTTGTATTTTTGCACTCTTGAAATTCTACCACTATTCGTGGCATATTACTACGTAACGTTGAATTTCTCGATTTGATTTGTGTTGATTTAATTTGTTGAGAATTGGCTATCAAGACTATTTTGGTTTCTCAACCAAAGCCTGAGGGTGAAAAATCACCGTATTTCGACCTGGCAGAGAAGTACAAGTTAAAGATCGATTTCCGTCCATTTATTCATGTGGAGGGTATCGGTGCACAGGAATTCCGCCAACAAAAAGTGAATCTCGCCGACCATTCTGCTGTCATCATGACCTCCAAGAATGCTGTTGATCACTTCTTTCGGATCGCTGAAGAGATGCGATTTGAAGTGCCTGATACGATGAAATACTTCTGTATCTCTGAAGCTGTTGCGTTTTACCTACAAAAATACGTTACCTATCGAAAGAGAAAGATTTTCTACGGAAAACAGACGATAGAAGAACTGGTAGAGGTCATGAAGAAACACAAAGGTGAAAAGTTCCTTTTGCCCTGCACTGACATTTTGAGGGACACTATTCCGATCACCCTTGAAAAGTTCAATATCAATTTTTCTAAGGCAGTATTGTACCGCACTGTTGCTAGTGATTTATCCGATCTGGAAGATGTGAAATACGATATGTTGGTGTTTTTCAGTCCCGGGGGGATCGAATCACTGCTGAAGAACTTTCCCGATTTCAAACAGAATGGCACTGTCATCGCTGCTTTTGGTCCAACCACTGCCAACGCTGTGGTGAAGAACAATCTCCGGCTGGATGTACACGCCCCCCAACCTAACGCTCCCTCCATGACCGGAGCTATTGAACTTTTTATCAAAGATCAGCTCAAAAAAGGAAAGTGATCAAAGCTGAGCTACGAGAAAAGCCATCCCGTCAGCTGCAACTTTTGAGATCACATTGAAATCACCCGGAATGGATATCTCGTGTGCATTCGGGTCGATAAGGTATTTGACTCTGGCATTGTCCGCAAAGTGGATCAGCCCTGCCGCAGGATAAACATTGAGCGAAGTACCAATCACGATAAGAATGTCGGCTTCTCGTAAGATGTCCGCAGCCGTTTCATACATCGGCACCGATTCTCCAAACCAGACTACGTGGGGTCGCAACGGATATCCATCCAGACATTTTTGCGTCATCTTGAGTTCCCAGCCATCAATAGGATAATACGCCCTTTCAGCATGGGGGCCCGAGCTTTTGCTGTACCGAATGTTGCCATGAAGATGTAAAACATTTGACGAACCGGCCCGCTCATGAAGGTCATCGATGTTTTGGGTGACAATAGTCACATCAAATCGCGCTTCGAGTTGAGCGATTAGAAAGTGTGCCGGATTCGGTTCGGCATCCATGATCTGCTTGCGACGCATGTTGTAGAACGCTTGCACTCTCTCTGGATCGGATGCCCATGCTTGCGGTGTTGCCACATCCTCAATGCGGTATTGTTCCCACAATCCACCGCTGTCCCGAAAGGTGCCTATACCGCTTTCGGCACTCATTCCGGCGCCCGAAAAGATGACTAATTTTTCCATCATGGGAATTGTGTGAATCCGTTTAAAGATAAAGCGTAAAAATCGAATCTAAATAGGATTCCAATAATTTATTTGATTTACTCTTGCAAAGTAGTCTGAATACTTTACTTTTACTACAAAATCTGTAATTCATAAAACTGAACGTATGAAAAAACTATTATTCTCAGCAATGGTTCTTGCTGGTGGCTCTTTCACAGCGAATGCCCAATTGGCTGATGGAAGCATTGCTCCTGATTTCACCGTTACGGCTTATCAGTCTTGGTTGTCAGCGGCCGGAATGAACAACAACGGAACCTACAAACTTTACGATTACCTCGATGCAGGTTATACTGTTATTCTGGATGTTTCTGCAACATGGTGTGGTCCATGCTGGAGCTACCACACAGGTGGGGCATTAGAGGATTTTTATGCGGCTCATGGTCCTGCCGGTCATCCTGGAGTTAGTGCAAGTACTACTGACGACGCAATGGTGATTTGGATCGAAGGGGACGGTACGACAGCTGATGCGACAATGCTTGATGGTTCTGGATCGATCGGTAACTGGATTACTCCGACTGCGGGTAATAATATCCAGTTCCCTATGGCAAATCCGGCTTCGACTCAAGCGAACCAGATCAATGATAATTACAACATTGGATACTTCCCAACCGTTTACAAGATTTGTCCGAATAGAGTTGTTACAGAGCTTGGTTCCTTAGGTGCAGCTCAGCTTTACAGCGCTGTCGGCAACTGTCCTGCTCCTGCCTCAGCTCCTGCAGATGCGGCAATGCTGTCATTCGGTGGTGAAAGTGAGGTTTGTCCGGGGGAGTACACTCCTGTAGTGATGATCCAGAACAACGGAACGGCGAATTTAACCAATGCGACGATTACAATCACTCAGGGTGGAAATACGGTTTCTACCGGAACATACACTGGAAACCTTTCAACCTACGGAACAGCGAATGTTACATGTTCTGCTATTACCTCTTTTAACGGTGGAACGTTGGTAGCAACGGTAACCACTTCTGGTGACGCAAATGCAGCGAACGGAACTGTGAACAAAACAGTAGCAGTTAACAACAATCCTGCTCAGGCTGCAACCAACATGATCAAAGTGGATATCACAACGGATCAATATGCCGCCGAAACTACTTGGGAACTTACAAGCCCATCCGGAAATGTGATCGCTTCAGGAGGACCTTGGGCGAACCTTGGAGGTGCAGGACAAACTGTACGTCCGACGGTGAATGTAAATGGTCTTCAGCCAAATACATGTTACAAGTTCACGATCTACGATTCTTACGGTGATGGCCTTTGCTGTGACTACGGAAACGGAGCATTCTCAGTGAAAGATGCAACAAACGCAGTGCTTCTGTCCGGTGGAACCTTCACAACTGAGGATGGTGGATTGATCAGAGCTGGGGTTGCTTCTGTTGAGGAACTAACGATCACCGAGTTTAATGTGTACCCGAATCCTGCTGAGGATGTAGTGAATGTTTCTTTCAATGCCGAGAATGGCGACTACACTGTTGCTATCGTCGATCTTCAGGGACGTGAGCTTGCTGCTCAGAATCTGACAGGATTGAACGGATCTCAGTTGGTTTCTTTCCCTGTTGCCGAGCTTGCAAAAGGCAGCTACATGGTGAGAATAGCTTCAAATGGTGTTTCTGAAACACGCAGCGTGGTGATCCGATAAGAAAAGAAAAATCAATACTTGAAAGGGGCTGTCTCTCATGAGACAGCCCCTTTTTTTGAAACTTTCAGGCAAATTTTGAGCGAGCAGATTGATCCAATAGTGCATTTATTTCGTCTCATTTTTGTCGTCGATCAGGGCAGCTATTCCCTTAATTTTGGTATCTTTGGCAGCTTCAACACGCTTATATGGCAAAAATTAAAAAGCAGGACGCACTCGATTATCATTCTTCCGGAAAACCGGGTAAGATAGAGGTTGTTCCCACAAAGCCGTATTCTTCGCAAAGAGACCTCTCGTTGGCCTATTCTCCGGGAGTCGCCGAGCCATGTCTTAAAATTGCCGAAAATCGTGAAGACGTTTATAAATATACCAGCAAGGGAAACCTTGTAGCTGTTATATCCAATGGAACTGCCGTTCTGGGTCTTGGGAATATAGGACCAGAAGCATCCAAGCCTGTGATGGAGGGAAAGGGTTTGTTGTTTAAGATCTTTGCGGATATTGACGTATTTGATATCGAAGTTGACGCTTCCGATCCCGAACATTTCATACAGACCGTCAAAGCAATTGCACCCACATTCGGAGGGATCAATCTCGAGGATATTAAGGCACCAGAAGCTTTCGAGATCGAACGCAGATTAAAAGAGGAGTTGGACATTCCTATTATGCACGACGATCAGCATGGGACAGCCATTATCTCATCAGCAGCGTTGTTGAACGCTTTGGAATTGGCTAAGAAACGGATCGACAAAGTGAAGATCGTTGTATCAGGAGCCGGAGCGTCCGCCTTGTCATGCTCCAAATTGTATCACGCTTTGGGTGCCCGCTTGGAGAACATCTTCATGTTTGATTCCAAAGGACTGATCTGGAGTGGTCGCGATGATCTGGATGAAATGAAATCTATCTTTGCAACCCACACTAAACCTGTTGATTTTGCGCAGGCGTTTAAAAAGGCGGATGTTTTCCTCGGACTTTCAAGAGGTGGGCTGGTCAACAAGGAAATGATCTCCGCCATGGCAAAGGACCCCATTGTTTTTGCGTTGGCGAATCCTGAGCCGGAGATATCCTACAAAGATGCAACTTCGGTTCGTAAAGATATAATAATGGCTACAGGCCGTTCGGACCATCCCAATCAGGTGAACAATGTTCTTGGTTTCCCATTCATATTCCGAGGTGCTCTCGACGTTCGTGCAACATCGATCAATGAGGCGATGAAACTGGCAGCAGTTAAAGCGATCGCTTCACTTGCTAAAGAGGTCATTCCCGAGGAAGTTGTCGAGGCGTATGGTGAAAAAAGCATTTCTTTTGGTAGAGAGCAGATCATTCCAAAGCCACTCGATCCACGCTTGATCTACTACGTGGCGCCGGCAGTGGCCAAAGCTGCAATGGACTCCGGTGTGGCCCGTCAACCGATCACAGACTGGGAAGCGTACGAGATGCAGCTGAAGAACCGACTTGGATTGGACAACAAGCTAGTCCGAAATATTACAGAAAAGGCACAAAGCAATCCGAAGCGCGTAGTTTTCGCGGAGGCCGATAACATTAAGATCCTTAAGGCCGCTCAGACGGCTTATGAGGAGGGAGTAGCTTATCCGGTACTGTTGGGAAAGCGATCCAAGATTGAAAGACTTATCAACGAATACAATATTGAATTCTCTGAGGTTCAGATCATCGACCCTAAATCAGAGGAAGAGGAGGAACGCAGGAACGCTTTTGGAAAGGTGTTTTTCGAAAAGCGCAAGCGGAAGGGTTTTACGGAGTTCGAATCGATACAAATCATGCGTGAGCGCAATCATTTCGGTGCAATGCTTGTAGAGATGGGTGAGGCAGACGCTATGATATCGGGAATCACCCGAAATTACCGCGACGTGGTAAGACCAGCCATTCAAACGGTAGGACTTCAAAAAGACGTACACACGATTGCCGGAATGTATATCCTCGTTACCAAGAGAGGCCCGCTCTTTCTTGCAGATACCACGATCAATATGGATCCTACGGCCGAACAGATAGCCGAGATCACCGTAAATGTTGCAAAGACGATCCGAAAGTTCAAAGTAACGCCCCGAATAGCACTGCTCAGTTATTCTAATTTCGGTTCTTCACCTGGTCCGGACGCCGAAAAAATGGCAAAAGCCGTTGAAATCCTGCATGAAAACTATCCAAATCTCGTAGTCGACGGAGAATTACAGGCGAACTTTGCCCTGAACAATGACCTCATGATGGAGAAATTCTCGTTTTCACATTTGGCAAATAAACAGGTAAATACGCTGATCTTCCCGAATTTATCCTCCGGAAATATCGCTTACAAGCTGCTTCAGCAAATGGCTGAAGGGGATGCAATAGGACCGGTATTGGTCGGACTAAAGAAATCTGTTCACGTATTGCAGATGGGTTCTTCAGTTCGTGAGATCGTAAATATGGTTAAGGTGGCGGTGGTGGACGCTCAAAACAAGTAAACATGATCGGACAGCTGAATGGAAGACTCATCGAAAAGAATCCGACAGATCTCCTGATCGAGTGTGCCGGAGTGGGTTACGAGGTGAAGATCTCGTTACACACATATTCCTCTATCGGAAATGACGAGAACATCAAGATCTTCACAAAGTTGATCGTTCGGGAAGACGCACACCTGTTGTACGGATTCTTTACCAAAGAAGAGCGGGAGATGTTCAATCACCTCACCTCTGTTTCCGGAATCGGGCCGAACACTGCCATGATCATGCTTTCTTCACTGACGCCCGAGCAAGTGGCTCACGCGATACAGACGGAGGACGTGCGCACAATACAGGGAGTGAAGGGCATTGGGGCGAAGACAGCACAGCGTGTAATCGTAGACCTCAAAGACAAAATGTTAAAAATGACCGGTATAACTGAAAATATTTTCGGTCAAAACAATACAAACAGAATAGATGCGTTAACTGCATTGATTTCACTGGGCTTCGACAGAAAATCCGTGGAAAAGGCGCTTGATAAGGTTTCAACAGGTGAAGACTCGGTTGAAGTACTGATCAAGCTTGCGCTTAAAGTTTTATAGATTTGAGAACGGAAAAAAGACTACTTGTGAGAATGAACAGGTCGGCAGGATTTCTTGTCTTGCTACTTTTGTGCTATTCTCACGCGCAGGCTCAGCCTGATACAAGTCTCCATTTTCCGATCGAGAACAGCAATGATCCTACGCAGACCGCAACGCAGAGCTTCGACCTTGGAGACCCTTCTTCCGTAGAACAAACAATAGTTTATGACCCAACCACGGGAACCTACATCTTCAAAGAAACGATTGGGACAGTAAACTACCGCAATCCATCGATGATGACGCTTGAAGAGTACCTTGAGTACGAGCGTCTGAAATCCATGCGACAAAACTGGAGAGAAAAGATCGATGAACAAACCGCAGAGAGCCAGCCGATGGAATTCCCAATCAAAATCGGAAGCAAGCTCTTTGAGAACTTCTTCGGATCTGATGAGATCACGATTCGACCACAGGGTTCTGTAGAGCTTTCTTTCGGAGTGAACTCCTCTCGTTACGATAATCCGATCCTTCCTATGAGACAGCGGAGGATCACCCGCTTTGATTTTAATCAGCAGATCCAAATGAATCTGGTAGGTCAGATCGGTACAAAACTAAAGATCGGTACCAGCTACAATACCCAGGCAGCATTTGATTTCGATAACATTTCCAAACTTGAGTATACCGGAAACGAAGACCAGATCATGCAGAAGATCGAGCTGGGTAATGTGGCAATGCAGCTTCCTACTTCGCTAATTCAAGGTTCTCAAACACTTTTCGGTGCCAAAACACAGTTGAAGTTCGGACGATCTACCGTAGACCTAATCGCTGCTTCCTCCAGAGGTAAACGTCAAGAGATCAACATTACCGGTAAGGCACAGGTGCAGCGTTTTGAACTGTCAGCGGATAACTATGAGGTGAATCGTCACTACTTCCTGAACCTTTATCATCATCAGCATTACGATGAGGCAATGGCGACGCTTCCAATCGTGAGTTCTACCATGTACATTACCCGAATGGAAGTATGGGTGACAAACAGAACAAATAATACCGAAAATACGAGGAACATACTTGCTTTCTCAGATCTCGGAGAGGCCAAACCTGAAAACTGGCAGGGAAATCCCGGAAGTGCATCCGCTCAGGAGATCCCTGATAACGAAGCAAACGGACTGTACGCTTGGGCATCCGGTCAGCCGCTGGTCAGAGGATTTGTGAACTCCGTTCAAGCGCTTTCTTCACAGGTTACTCAACCTGGTCCATTTCAACAAGCAATCCATTACGAGAAGGTTCAGAATGCCCGAAAATTAACTGAGCAGGAATTCACCTACAACGCATTACTCGGATATATCTCACTCAATCAACCGTTGAACAATGACGAGGTATTAGCGGTGGCCTACGAATACACCTATAGAGGGGAAACCTACCAGGTGGGGGAATTCTCAACGGACGGTTCCAGCGGACAAGATGCGTTGATATTGAAATTGCTCCGACCGACGATCACGAATGTGAGTCTGAAGATCTGGGACCTCATGATGAAGAACGTCTATTCGATCGGTGCCTATCAGGTCGATCAGGCTGGATTCAGAATTGATCTGCTCTACAACAATCCTGAAACTTCACTTCCTGTGCCGTTCTTCCCTATGGATGTGGTGGAGGATAAGCAGCTCGTCACGCTGTTGGATATGGACAAGCTGAACCAGAACAATCAACCCTTCTCTGATGGTGTTTTCGATTTCGTTCCGGTAGAATTCAATGGTAACAGAGCCGATAATGGGGGAACGATCAACCGAAGAAACGGCAGAATCTATTTTTCGACCGTAGAGCCTTTCGGTAAGACGCTCGCGTCAAAACTTTCAGCCGCTGGAATTCCAGATATAGTGATCGATCAGGTCTCTTTCACGGAGCTGTATGATTCAACCAAAACCGCAGCGCAGCAGATTCCGAGCAAAAATCGATTCCTGTTCCGCGGAGAGTACCAATCCTCGATCTCTTCAGACATTCCACTCAATGCCCTTAATGTACCCGAAGGGGCTGTTACGGTGACCGCCGGGGGAATTCGTTTGACTGAAGGAGTCGATTACACGGTGGATTACAACCTGGGTAGGGTAAAGATCCTTAATACCGGAATACTGGAGTCAAATACACCCATAAAGATTTCGATCGAAAGTAACTCAGTCTTCGGATTTCAAGCTCGCTCGCTTGTCGGTGCTCACTACAACTACCGGTTCTCTGATAAATTCAATGTGGGCGCAACTTGGATGCGCATGATGGAAAGGCCTGTAACGCAGAAGGTGGATATTGGAAGCGAACCCTTCAAGAATAATATTCTTGGGTTGGATGTTGCTTGGAGAGCGGATGTTCCATTTCTAACCAAACTCGTTGATCTTCTCCCCGTAATCTCAACCAATCAGAAATCTTCCATTTCATTTGTTGGAGAATTCGCCCACCTGATCCCGGGTCAACCGCGGGCAATTAACAAAGATGGCACTTCTTACATCGATGACTTCGAAGGTGCTCAGAGTGCCATTGACCTGAGATCGATCACCGCATGGAGACTTGCCTCCGTACCGCAAGGGCAGCCCGATCTTTTCCCTGAAGCGGTGAACAAGGATCTGTCAGCTGGTTTTAAACGTTCTAGAACAAACTGGTACCTGATCGATCCTCTGTTCTACCAGAGTAACTCCCTCACACCACAACACATCAAAGACAATCCGGAGATGCTGTCGGATAGCCGAATGCGTTTAGTAAATCAAACGGATATTTTCCCGAACCTTCAGCAACAGTACGGTTCTATCCCGAATATCCCTATTCTCGAGCTTGCATATTACCCGAAAGAAAGGGGAATGTACAATTACGATACTACCAATACATACAATGCCGACGGAACCTTTGTAAATCCTGAAAATCGCTGGGGTGGTATCATGCGTGCTCTTACCACAAATGATTTCGAACAAACCAATATTGAGTTCATACAGTTCTGGGTCTTGGATCCTTTCAACGAGGATGCTGAGAATGTTGATCCGAATGGTCTTCATAATGGTGGTGATCTTTATTTCAATCTTGGCAATATCTCAGAAGATCAATTACCCGATTCAAGGAGAGGGTTTGAGAATGGTATGCCGCCTTTCGGAACTTCAGTAACTGATAATTTAGACACAACAGTTTGGGCAAGGGTTTCTACCCAGCAAGTTGTTGTGAATGCATTTGACAATGATCCAACCGCCAGGATCAATCAGGATATTGGATTGGACGGCTGGAACGACGCTCAGGAAAAACTCGCATTTCAGAACTTCGTGAACTGGGTGCAGTCCAACCCTATTTTAAGTCCGGATGCTAAGGCTGCTATGGTTGCTGACCCATCCAACGATAATTACAATTTCTATCGTGATGACGATTACGATGCTGCAGAACTGAATATACTGGAGCGTTACAAAAAATACAACGGTATGGAGGGTAATTCTCCAACCCAGGAAATGTCGGTTGGCGAGAATGCAGAAGGTTATCCTACTCAGGCTACGAATATGCCGGATGTAGAAGATATCAACCAGGACAATAACCTGACAGAAACAGAAAGTTATTTTCAATACCGTGTTTCTTTGCGACCGAATGATATGCAAGTCGGTAAGAATTACATCACCAATGTGCAGGTCTACCAAAATGGCAACAAAACGGAAAAATGGTACCAGTTTAAGATACCTATTCTCGATTTTGAGCGCAAGATCAATGGTATCCAGGACTTCAGATCGATCCGTTTCATGCGTATGTTCCTCAAAGGATTTGACGAAGAGGTGGTATTGCGTTTTGCCCGTTTAGAATTCATTCGTGGAGAATGGAGACGTTACCTGGAAGACCTTACTCAACCGGGAGAAAGTGTTCAGACAGATCCCAATCTGACAACGTTCAACATCGGCGCTGTCAATGTTGAAGAGAATGACCAGCGTGAACCTATTAAATATGAGATTCCGCCCGGAATCGTAAGGGAGATCGATCCTTCGCAGGTGTACCAACGGCAGCTCAACGAGCAATCCCTGGTTCTTGAGGTGTGTAATCTTCAGGATGGTGATGCACGTGCAGCCTATCGGAATGTACAATTCGATGTACGTACCTACAAAAAACTTAAGATGTATGTTCACGCCGAAGAGGTTGACCCAACGATTCCTTTCTCGGATGAAGATATGACGCTTTTTGTCCGCTTGGGAACAGATTTCACAGACAATTACTACGAATACGAAATGCCTCTGAACGAAACCCAATGGGGTGCGACGGTTCCCGAAGATATTTGGCCTGAAACCAATAATGTGGAGATCATTTTTGACGACCTTCTGGACTTAAAGAAGGAGAGGAATAAAAAGGTTGAAGATGGTGTTACGGGTGTTGCATACAGTGTGGAATATGATGCCCCTGATCCTGAAAATATCAAAAGAAGGATCAAAGTCAAGGGAAGTCCGAACCTTCAAGGGCTACGAACGATCATGGTCGGGGTGCGCAATCCTCGAAAGAACGATCCTGATAATATCTGGCAACCGGATGATGGTGAGGCTGAATGCGCAATCGTTTGGATCAACGAGCTTCGTCTTACTGATTTTGTGAGTGAGGGCGGTTCAGCCGCAATAGCACAAATGCAGGTGCAGCTGGCTGATTTCGCCAATGTTTCCATGTCGGGTAATTATTCCGGTATTAACTGGGGAAGTGTTGAAAGCCGTGTCCAGGATCGTCAGCGCGACCAGCGTATGGGGTTTGACATGAATTCAAATGTTCAGCTTGGCCAGTTCTTTGGGCGGCAGGCGCGGGTGACTTTGCCGTTCTTCTATGGGTATTCAGTAGGTGTGATCAATCCAGAGTATGATCCATTCAATCCGGATGTGCGACTGGCAGATTATGACAGCGAAACAAGAAAACAGCGCATGCGCGACGGGCAGGACTTTACTGAGCGCAGGTCATACAATTTTACTGGTGTGAGAAAGGAGATGAAAGCAGGTGCAACTCCGCATTTTTGGCGTATCTCCAATTGGTCGGCAAGTTATTCTTATTCGGAAGATCTCAGAAGAAACTTCAATACCAACTACGATCGCACCAAAACCTGGAATGGTGGGCTGAACTACAATTATTCTTTCCAGACAAAACCCATTGAACCATTTAAAAAAGCGAAAGCATTACAAAAATCAAAGTGGCTTGCCGTAGTGAGAGATCTGAACTTCTTCCTCACGCCCAAAAACATCTCTTTCACGAACGATATCCAGCGTACGTACAATGAACGTCAGGTAAGGAATAACCTTGTTCCGGATTATGAGTTTGATCCGCTCTATCTCAAACGGTTCAACTGGAACAGGAACTACAATCTTGGCTGGGATCTCACAAAGAATTTGAAATTCACGTTCAGTGCTGCAAATCGTGCGATCTTCGAAGAGGGAGACGGTGCGGTAGATCGAAAAGCAGACCCTACAGGTTATCAAGTCTTTAAAGATACCATTTGGAGTCAGATGTCAACCTTTGGGAGGACAATGGATTATTCGCACAATTACAATCTAGGATACACACTCCCACTGGATAAATTCCCGCTTACGGATTGGATAAGCGCCAATGTCAAGTACAACGGAACGTACAACTGGCTGCGGGCTCCTCTTGGACAAGCCGAATTCGGGAACACCATACAAAACAACCGTCAGATAAATACGACGGCACAGTTGAACTTTACCAATCTTTATAACAAGGTGCCTTTCCTGAAAAAGGTTACTTCTGACGGAAAGAATCCTCGAGGAACAGCCGCTGCGAAAGATGCAGCAGGAAAGGCCACCGGCGGGAAAGGTGCACCTACACCGGGCACCAAAGATGAAGGTCTGGAGGAACTTAAACCGGATAAACCAATAGAGGATATGACTCCTAAGGAGCTAAGGCAGTGGGAACGAAAAAAACGGAAGCACGACCGAAAGAAGAAAAGGCTTGAGGCTGAGAAGAAGCGAGGGGGCAAAGTACATCCTGTGGCCGGCTTCTTTGCACGGCTCCTGATGACCGTTCGTAACGTGTCCGGAACCTATGCGTTGAACGACGGAACCATGTTGCCCGGCTACAATCAAGAGTCCGCGATTCTCGGTTTCAATCCGAGCTTCAGTGCTCCCCTTGGCGGTTTTATCTTTGGTCAGCAACGATATGACATTTGGGGACGCGAGACGGGCTATAACATAGCAACAACAGCCGCCTCCAACAATTGGTTGGTACAGAATCAGGATCTGAACCGACAGTACACCAATACGCATAGCCAGAATCTCAATTTAAGGGCGAGTCTTGAACCAATGAAAGACCTGACGATTGAATTGACCGCTACGCGTACGTTCGGGAATAATTCCAGTGAATTCTTCCGCTGGAACGATTTGACTCAGCAGTATGAAAGTCAAAGCAAGGTAGAGACAGGAACACTCACCTATACAACAGTTTCGGTAGGATCAGCTTTCGCTTTACTGGGTAAGGAATATGAATCGGCTACTTTTGGGAATTTGCTGTCTAACCGTGAATTGGTCTCTCAGCTGCTTGGAGCGGAAAATGCCAATTCTTCCCAACTCATATCAGGGTATTATTCCGGTTACAATGGATCTCAACAAGAGGTCGTTACGGGAGCTTTTCTTTCATCCTACACCAATCAGGGTGTCACTGAAAGAAGCATTAATCCTGTCAGGAATGCACCACTACCGAACTGGTCCATAAACTACAATGGGTTGAACAAGTTTACCTTCGCAAAGAAATTTGTCAGGAATTTCGTTGTGCGTCATGCCTACAGCTCGACAATCAGTGTTTCAGGGCTACAGACGAACCTGAACGCTGAGTTTGACAACAATGGTGATGCAACGGCCTTGGATATTAATAACAATTTTATCGCTGAACGTCAGATACAGAATGTCACGATGACCGAACGTTTTTCACCGCTGATCGGAATTGATGCAACCTGGAATATCAAGGGTCAGGGTTTGATCACCAAATTCGAGTACAAAAAAGACCGGAGCGCTACACTTTCATTGAATAACAACCAGGTAACGGAGGTTTTGGGAACAGAATGGGTCATCGGTACAGGCTATAAATTCGAGAAGGTGAAGATCATTGAGCGAATCCCTGCCAATACCTTGAATATCCGCTTCGATATGTCATTCAGGGACAATCTCACCGTGATCCGAAAGATCGTGGAGAACACCAATCAGGCAACAGCCGGCCAGCGCGTGGTGTCTATTAAGACCTCAGCTGATTATAATGTTACTCAAAACCTAACCGTACAGTTCTACTACGATCAGGTTCTCAATACGCCGAAAGTGGCAACGTCTTATCCTACCGGGAATATGTCAACAGGAATCCGTTTGCGTTTTAACCTCGCAGGAGTTCAATAATGTTCTTTAGATCAGCGCAAAGAGGAGATGAAACCGCGATCATGGGATTGATCCGTGAACTAGCCTTGTATGAACGTGCTCCGGAACAGGTGGTGAATACTGAGGAAGATCTGGCGAAACATCTGTTCGAAGAGAAAATTTGCGATGCGATCGTGGCAGTGAGTGAAGGAATTATTGTCGGTTTCGCCTTATTTTTCACTAATTATTCAACCTGGAAGGGAAAATGCCTCTATCTGGAGGATCTTTTTGTCCTTCCGGAATACCGCAAAGAGGGTATAGGTTCCCAATTGTTCGATGAGGTAGTGCGTATCGCGATTGAGCGCGGAGTTAAGCGAATGGATTGGCAGGTTCTTGAATGGAATGAGCCCGCATTGGCGTTCTACCGTAAAAAAGGGGCAGTTTTGGATCCTGAATGGATAAACGGACGACTTTTTTTCGGTCCGGCTAAAAATCTTAGTTAAATCTCACTAACATTAAAACATGCAGGGCAAGCGCATAGTGATCGCCGGTGGCACCGGATTAGTTGGAAGGCGATTAAAGCAACTTTTGGAAGCAAGGGGGCACCATGTAGCAGTGCTCTCCAGAGGGGCATCTGCGGAAAAATATTTTTTCTGGGATCCGGAGAAAAAAGTGATCGATCTGCCGGAGATAGCAGATACGCAGGTGCTGATCAATTTGAGTGGTGCCGGGATCGCCGACGAAAGATGGACGGTTAAGCGGAAAAAAGTGCTCCATGATTCACGTGTAGGCACCAATGAATTCTTGTACTCGCAGATCAGCCGGATGCCTGCGTTGGAACAGTTCGTCTGTGCATCCGGGATCAATGCGTATGGGTATCAACATCCTGAAAGGGTGCATGTCGAGGAAGATCCTTATGGCCATGATTACCTTTCGTTACTCGTAAAAGACTGGGAGCAAAGTGCCCGGAAATTTGAATCGGTTTGCAAGATCGCGCTTGTTCGAACTGCGGTGGTTCTAGATGCAGACGGAGGTGCACTCAAGCGACTGCTACCCATCGTAAAGATCGGTGCCGGTTCACCAATAGGTTCAGGTAAGCAGGCGATGCCATGGATCCATATAGATGACTTGTGCAATATGTATATTCATGTCGTTGAAAATGGCCTGAGCGGTACCTTTAACGCAGTTAGTGCCTATTGTAGCAACCGTGATTTTCTCTGGACGCTGTCACGTGTTCTAAAGCGTGCCTTTTATCTGCCAAATGTACCGGCGGTCATTTTAAAGGTCATGTTTGGTGAAATGGCTTCCATGTTGCTCAAAGGTGTGAAGGCCTCCAACGAAAAGATCCGTTCAACTGGTTTCATATTCAATCATACCTCATTAGAAACCGCGTTTCGTGATTTGTTCCGAAAGTAAAGCTCAGAGAAGATCGTTCGCCAAGTTAGCCAATTCTGAACGTTCTCCTTTTTCCAGCTTGACATGCGCAAAAAGATCCTGACCTTTCAGTCTGTCTATCAAATAGGCCAGTCCGTTGCTGTTCTCATCCAGGTAGGGTGTATCGATCTGGTGCACATCACCGGTAAAAATGATCTTGGTATTTTCTCCTGCCCGTGTGATGATCGTTTTTACCTCGTGTGGCGTGAGGTTTTGAGCTTCGTCGATGATGAACATGATATTTGACAAACTGCGCCCTCGGATGAATGCCAGCGGTGTGATCACGATCTTTCCGGCTTGCTCCATCTCAAGGATCGCTTTGTGCTTTTTCTCGTTTTCACCAAATTGTGATTTGATGAACTTCAGGTTATCCCACAACGGCTCCATGTAAGGCCCGATCTTGTCGTTGGCATCTCCCGGTAAGTAGCCGATATCCCGGTTGGAAAGGGGAATGATCGGCCGAGCCAGAATGATCTGGTTGAATGATTTGCTCTGCTCAAGCGCAGAAGCAAGGGCCAGCAGCGTTTTTCCTGTCCCTGCCACTCCTTGTAAGGCTACCAACCTGATCTGCGGATTCAGCAGGGCATGGAATGCGAATGCTTGCTCAGCATTTTTGGGCTTTACGCCATATACAAATTCTTTTTCTATGCGTTCGATCTGGTCTGTGAAATGATTGTAGTAGGCCAGCGATGAAGACTTCCCATTTTTCAGGATATAGAACCCATTTTTGATCTTTTTCGCCCCAAGTAATCCATCTTCATCGATCTTTCCTTTTGTGAAGATCTGTCGGATGGTCTCCGAATCGATACCTTCTATGGAATAGGCACTTGCCTGCTCGATCTGCGTGTTACTTACCTTGCCTGTTTTGTAGTCCTCAGCAGCGATCCCAAGGGCTTTAGCTTTAATGCGAAGATTGATGTCCTTGGTCACGAGAATGACCTCCCGTTTGGTTTCGGTTTCCTTCAGGTAAAGTGCCGCGTTAATGATCTTGTGATCATTCTTACCCACGGAATAAATATATTCTGCATTGATCTCCCGCGGATTACTCTCCAGCACGACTTTGAATTTACCGAGACCATTGCCCAGTTCGAGCCATTCTTGCAAGCTTCCGTTACCGGATAACTTATCGATGAATCGGATCACCTCTCGGGCAGAAAAGTTCTTGGTGTCGTTACCGATCTTGAATTTGTCCAGCTCTTCAAGAACCGTTATCGGGATCGCTACGTCATTCTTTTCAAAATTCGTGATCGATTCGAAGTCATGCAGCAGAACAGAAGTATCAAGTACGAAAATCTTACTTTTTTTGGCCATGGGCGCACTTTTTTCGTTTAAAGTAGCATTAAATCGAGGCTACCCCAAGGCTGTGACAACCGAGTTATTTACAGCAAAATGTTAGAAGCCCTTTCTGAGATAGATTTAATCAGGGAAGTGATCAAAAGTGAAGATCTAGAAAAAGCGATTGCGGGAAATGATGCGTTCAACTGGGATGTAAATGGTTCCAAAAACTTCGTGTTTGCTCAAACTGTCGAGACTGAATTCCACTCGCGTGCCGCGTTGGGTCCAGATTCCGTTGTTTTCATTGCTAAGCTCCTGTTTTGGAGTATATTGCCCGGAATGGAAGATGAAATAATTCTTCATTTGTTTCATCTGAAGCGGGGGAGAGAAAAGGAAACGTAGGTTATCATTCTCATCTTTGGTTAAAATACCTTTGTTCTGAAGCCGTTGGATAAAGTAAGGACCTTTTTCATTCACTGAAAACATGAGTGAAAAACCGGGCACCTTCACTTCTTTTTCCTTTTCAACTTCCGTTACATTGAAATTTTCATCCAGCTCTGATTCGACATAAGTTTCAATAACAGTCTGAAAACCACCCTGGCGAAAGGAAAGATCACCATTCCACACCGACAGGAATTCGGCCGTAGGGAAGCTGATCTTTCTACCCAGTTTTACAAGTAATTTATAGATCGGATCCTCAGGATGATCCTTCAAGCGGGATACGTCAAGATGCATGTTCAACATTTTACTGGCCTTGTCCTCCGATGCAAAGCTCTGGCCGGCATCTTTCATAGCTACATTCAATGGTTCTTTGTTTCGGATATATGCTTTTAACGAAAAACTAATTGAATCACTGTCGTGGGCAAATAGTGCAGTTTCTACACCGTTCTCTTTCAGCTGCTTCCAGTTGGAGTAGATCACTAGTTTTTCATCGCGAAAGTGCTTTTCTCTGAGGAAACTCTTCCAGACCGGAGAAATATCGCCATTCTTACAATCTGTAACACGCTTGTGGATCTTTTTGAAGTCATTTCCCTTGTACACCAACATGTAGGACCTGTCATAGAATAGAAAACCTGACTGATCCGGAAGATAATAGACCTTTTTCTCATTCAATACAGAATCGACCACATCCATGTATTTTCTCATGCGCTCGATACCCTGAAGGATCTTACTTGAGTCACTTACTTCGATCACTGCTCCCCAGTCACCGGTTTCATTCGCGAAGAAATAAGCTGGCTTTTGGAGGTTGAGTCCGTACGTTTTCGATTGTCCCAGGATGAATTCATACGAAAAGAAATCGCGCAGAGGCACTTTGTGATAGTACAACATTCCGCCGGTTTCCCTCGCCACATCAAGCAAGTAGGCCCGACCAATGAAATCTGCTTCCGGTAATCGATCCTCGATTCGCGGCGGGGCTTCTTTACGGAAAATGTAGGGTCTGAGGACCAAAAATGCACCCAAGGCAACAGAAAGGACAACGATCAACGTGATCTTTTTGTACATGGAAACGAGTAAAAGATTAACGGGTGATAACGTACACGCTGTTGATCAGATCCAGAAGATACTTACCGGAGTTCTCATACTGTCCGCTGAAATTGTATACCAATTTGAAATTGGTCTTTTCAGCAGTTGTCTTTGAAGAGGTTAATTCCATGATCCCGGTTTTACCCCGCATAGCATCGATGATCTCGTTTTGCTCAGGTCGCAGGAAGTCTTTCGGGAAACGGTCGATCGTCCTGCCCCAGTCGATCTGACTGTACATGAAACCACTCTTCAACGCACGCTTGCGCAGATTTCCTTTGATCGACTCGCTGCCGTATCCATCGGAATGATTCATAGCAAGGTCAGCATCATTTGTGAAGATGAACAAACCGTTTTTGTGGATCATGTACAAGGAGGCCGCATCGAGAACCGCCTCTTCGTATACCCAATAATCACCCATATTCTTGAAACGTGAAGTGATCCTTGAAAGGTGTTTCAGTACTTTCTCCGGTATGTCGCCACGTTCAGTGGAGAAACCTATGGTAAAAACGGGCATATCTTCTTCGGCCTCGACCTCTACCTCCTGGTATTCGAAAGTTTCATCATCGTAAACGAATTCTACCTTCTTTGTTTTAATTTTCTGGATCCCGTTAAATGTTCCGAACATTGATCCTTTGTAGGTTTCAAAAAGTGCATCTTTGTTCACGTACTCGTTCAGCAGTTCCAACAAGAGCAGATTATAGGCCACCTGAAGATTTTTCTCATCACTTAACAACGGTACGATCACGTCATAAGCTTGCTCGTAGGCGTTTCTCAGATTCACATTGTAGGTAAAGAACGCAGTGTTGTCTTTATGGATGTATTTCAGCGTATTCTTGTCGAATTTGGAATCATTCATTTTCTGGTAGATCGAACCCAGTTCTTCACCATAACGCGCTTCCACCTGGAATTCCACCGAGTTGTCCTTTAGAAATAGGTCGCCCAGAATTACATTTCCTGTGTAGATTTCTTTAACGTCTTGATAAAGGGTTGGGAACATGGTTTGCAGGTACCAAAAGTTTTGTGATTTCTGCAGACTTCGGGAATTGTCTAGGTAAAAAACACCTTCAGATGGATGTGTGATCTGTTCAGCGAATCGAGGATCGAAATTGATCAGGTTGACACCGGTTTTCAGCAGTTCATCAATTACCTGGTCAAAGAATTTTTCCTGGTAAACCGTGAGCACACTATCTCTCAGTTCAAAATAATTCTTTCGTATGGGATCTTCATTATCAACCGGTACAAATTGCTCTTTCTCTTCTTCGAATGCATCTTCGATCTCGAGGTCTTCCTCCTGCTCCAGCTCCGTTTCATCCTCAATGTAGTAATCTTCGATCCACGGATTTTCGTTGCCACGTGCATACCAAATCGAGTCGGTCACTTCATCAATCTTTTCTGTAGTTGGGTCAACTCGGATGAGCAAACCACTTGAACCTTTGACAATCAGGTTGTTGAAAAATGAAGTATACAGCTCTGTGCCGGGATACGTGCTTTCCGCTTTCTCAAAGTCGTCGAACACATTGAAAAGTTGTGTTTTATCCTTTATTCCGAAAGTGAAGCCGGAAACTTCGAAGTCTGTTCCTTTACCATAGAAAACGTTGAGCTTTTGATCGAAATCAAGCCCTGAATCCTTGATGGTTTTCCCACTGGTAGATCCATCAAACAACTCTTGCTGGATCTCTGTCATGAACTCGTAACGGACAAGGTCATCGAGCGAAACTTTCTGCAGGAGCTGTATATTGTTCAAACTGAATACGGTAACTGCATCTTTTGGGATGAGTTGTTCAGAGCTCTGTGCGGAAATACCAGTAAACAGTAGTAGAAACAGAACGGATAGAAGAAGCTTCATGCTTGATGCTGAATTATTGGTTATGCGAAATTACCAAAATTCAGGGAAGGTCACTTCAACGGTGTAAGATAAATTGTGTTTTCGATCAGATCGTAGTTCTGCGAGAGCGAATAAGGATTCACTTTGATCATTACTGCCAACCGGTTCTTGGATATCGAGGCGTTCGGATTTTCACATCGGTCAACTGCACGTTCAAATCGGGTTATTGATGTGTAAGTTCCTTGTTTGAGTAACTCAGCATCTTCTGATTTCAGTGTTTTGGTTCTGTCAATTGTGATGTCAGGAATGGATCTTGTAAGCTTAGTCCCATCCCAGCTCAGCCAGTCCGCATCGAGGGCCTGGCGGTTTTGTTCCTTGCTTTCCTCCAGAACCACCTCTTTCATAGCTGACTGAAGAGCAGCGACCGAGGCAAAATCAAACCTGAGTTTAAAGATGAAATTATCGTAATTACTTTCTACCATCACATTGGTAATACCAGTCTTTGATGTTAATCGTTTTTTAATCGTCTGGATCCTAACCTCCAGATCTTCAATGGAGGGAACCGGTCTGCCATCCAGGCTGTCGAGTTTAAGAATAGCACTTATTTTAGACTTGCTGGCACTTAGGTTAATAGCGTATTTGATCGTTCCCGAACCGTCATTGTTTAATGTTATGTCATCGAGGATCTCGATACAAGATGTCAAGCTCAGCAGAGCACAACCTATGAGCACAAAGTAGATAGATCTCATGTTGCAAATTTAAGCGTTTCAGGCATTTCAAAAACAGTACCAAAGAGAATTAACCTATTGGTCCACTCCAATGATCACTCTATCTTAAAATAGCCGTATATTTGCCGAAAATCAGGAAAATGGCTGACAACTCCCGACTTTCAACAAGCAAAGCACCCAAGCCTGTGGGTTTGTATCCGCACGCACGAAAGGTGGGGAATCTACTATTCCTTTCCGGTGTCGGTCCGCGTGTTGCCGGTTCCGATGCGACAGATTCCGGAGTTCCGGGATTGCAGCTGGACAAAAACGGGAATTTCATAGCGTTCGATTTTGAAGCGCAGTGCAGAAACGTTTTCGACAACGTTAGGATCATCCTGGAGGAATCTGGATCATCCTGGGATAATCTGGTCGATGTGACTGTTTTTCTGGTCAATATGAAGCGTGATTTCCATACATATAACCGAATTTACGCAGAGTATTTTAAGGATAACCAGCCGTGCCGCACCACAGTGGAGATCAACTCGCTTCCCACACCGATCGCCATCGAGCTGAAATGTATTGCAACAATTGATTGAATTATGATAGGATTTATTCTTCGCTGTCTGATCACAGCAGGTTTGCTTGTTTCCATGGTAATGCTTTTTGCAACGGGTCATTGGGGCTGGGGCATTACATTCATTATACCACTGGGGTTGGTTGTGTTATCTTTCTTCCGAAACGAGAACATGATCCTTGCATTGAACCAGATGCGCTTGGGCAATACCGATAAAGCAAAAAAGTACATCAACCGGATCTCACATCCTCACCTTTTACCGCGAGGCCAGCATGCATACGTTATTTTTCTGCAGGCCGTTCTCAACACGCAGGAACTTGGATTCGCCAAGACCGAGCAACTGCTGCGCAAGGCAATCTGCGTGGGATTGCGCACAGGTCAGGACAATGCCGTTGCAAGAATGCATCTCGCAGGTATCTGTGCACAAACCGGACGTAAAGCAGAGGCTGAGAAGTTACTCGCTGAAGCCAAAAGGCTCGATAATACCGGTATGATGAAGGATCAGATCAAAATGATGACCTCACAACTACAGATGACTCCCTCCAAGAACCAGATGCGTATGGCACAAATGATGGGCGGACGCAAGAAGACGCCTAAAATGCGTTAACCGATTTCATGACTGCGGAACGGATTTACGCTGCCGGTTGGGATGATTATGAGCTCATTGATGCCGGCGGTGAAAAAAAACTCGAACGATGGGGGAAGATCATCACTATACGCCCCGAAATTCAAGCCTACTTTCAATCTGGGTTACCCTTTGCCGAATGGAATAAAATGGCTCACTGGGAGTTCATCCAGAAAAGCGGTCAAACGGGTGTTTGGAAAGCGTTGAAGAGAGATGTACCCAAGACGTGGACAATTCGCTACAAAAAACTGGCTTTTCACCTCGAACTCACTAAATTCAAACATGTTGGTCTTTTTCCGGAGCAGCAACTCAACTGGGATTTTATTCTGGATCGTCTTCACGCGGAAGACCGGTTTTTAAATTTATTCGCCTACACCGGAGCGGCTTCGTGCATGGCGCGCTTTGTGGGGGCAGAAACGTACCACGTCGATTCCGTTAAGCAGCTGATCGCCTGGGCGCGCCAAAATATGGAAGAAAGCCGCTTGCTCAACATTAAGTGGGTGCTGGAAGACGCCTTGAAATTCGCTGTGCGTGAGCAAAAACGAGGAAACAAGTACAAAGGAATTATCATGGACCCACCGGCTTGGGGTCTGGGAGCAAAAGGGGAGAAATGGAAACTAGAAGAAAAGATCGACGATCTGTTGGCTACAGCAGCCTCATTAATGGACGAGGATGGATTCCTGATCATGAACACATATTCACCGGCGCTAAACAACGACATGATCCGTTCACTGGCCGAAATGTATTTCGAAGGAAGACAGATCGAAGTGAAGGAACTCTGGATGAAAACCACTACCGGTAAAGATCTGTATTTCGGGAATTTGATGCGGGCAGAAAAGGTAAATCAGTAATTCAAGATCCGAACCGACGTACCTGTTGATGCTGAATTTATTGCGAATTCGGCACCCATTTCCTCTGCTCTTTGTTTCATATTTTGAACTCCGTAACCAGGTGTGTAATTCGCAAGGTCGAACCCTAATCCATTATCTGAAACACAGAAACTGTTTTCAGTAAATCTTATAACAACACTTGTGGCTTTTGAATATTTAACAGCATTATTTATAGCCTCCTGTGCTATCCTGTAGATGTGTAATGCATTGGCTGAGGCAATTTCTTCGGTTGCATCACATTCGATTTCACAACGAATGAATAGTTCGTTATGTGCTCGTTTCGTTGCAAACTGTTCTATTTTCTCCAGCAGATCACTTTTTTTGATCGCATCCTGCCGGATCGACCAGATCGTTTCTCTCAGAAGAACAGATGCTTCCCTGCTCAGTGCGGCAAGTTCACTCATTTCTGTCTGTTCCTCTGGTCTATTGCTCGTTGCAGCTTTTATATCAAGTTTTGTGGTGATGAGTGTTAGTTCGGCGCCTATATTGTCATGAAGATCGCGCGATATGCGCATCCTTTCGAACTCCAGGTCCTTGAGATTCTGTAATTCAAGACGGCGTTTTTCTGATGTCCTTCTGAATTGGATCGAGAGCGCAGAAAGTAAAACTACCACCACGGTTAATCCCAATACCCACAACCAGTTTCTGAAGCTATTGGTTTTAAGACGTTCATTGAGCAATTCGTATTCTTTTTCCTGCGTTTCGAACTGAACTTGAAGCTCAGCAAGCTTATTCCGCATCGATTCGTTGGTGAGACTATCCTTGAATCGAATACCATTGCGTTCGTCAGATAAAGCTTCCTTGAGTTTTCCCTCAGTTTCATTCAATTTAGCACGTTTATTATATGCTGAGGACAAAAGAACATAGAGTCGTTTCTTACCAGCCTGCTGAATTACAAAATCTAAGTTAGTTCTGGCTAAATCTAAGTTTTTTTCTGCCGTATAAATATCGGAAAGTATCAAAAACGTTTCGCAGATTCCCAGGGTATCTCGCATCTTCTTTCGAAGCTGAAGAGCTTCTTCGAAGTACGGTTTTGCCCGATCCAGCTTGTTCTGAAGCACCATAAGGCCTCCCAAATTATTCAGACTATATGGCAGGCCCGAACGGTCGTTGTATTTACGTTTTAACTCGAGCCCACGTGTATAGTAGATGTATGCACTGTCATAGTCAAGTTGCATTTCTTGAAGAACGCCATAATTATCATATATGCCCATCAGCACTTTTTCCAAACTATACGATTGAGCCAGCCGCATTCCTTTTCGCATATAGGCCATAGCTTTGGACAGATCGTGTCGTTTCATCCGGTAACCCAGCTCCCCATAGGACTTGGCCAGTTTATCGAGTTTTCCCAGCTTTTTGAAACCTTTGATAGCCTTCAGGGCATATTTTAGCTCCAAGTCATACTTCCCCAGATAATAATAGAGCAAGCTCGCATTTTCATACGCCTCCATTTCTCCCAGTACGTACCCCGTTTTTTGCGCTTGTTCTGCCAACAGAAGATAAGTTCCTACCAATTTCCCCGGATCCTTGATCTTTTGTTCGAACGGCAGATAGTTCAACGAGTCAATCTGTGATTTTGATTGCCCTAGTGTATTCGTTGAGAGCGTAATCGCAACGATGTAAAGGACGAGGGGAGTGCTGAAAATTTGCCTTGTTAAGAAGTTGCAACAATAAGATAACATATTATAAAATTCCCCCTTTTTTAGCTTTATCCAATGCTCCCGTTCGATTATTAACTTCCAATTTTCGATAGATATTCTCTACGTGTTTTCTTACTGTACCATAACTGATAAATAAATTATCCGCAATTTGCTCATAGCTCAATCCTTTAGACAATTGTTCCAGCACCCCTATTTCCCTTTCGGTCAGTTGATAATCGACCTGGTCCTGAGAACTATCCGACGGGGAAGACCTTCGAATGAGTTGCAAGGCCTTTTTTGCGATCATTGCACTCATTGGCATGCCACCTTCTAGAGCTTCAAAAATAGAGCGATGGATCTTTTGTGGGATCTCGTCCTTCAGTAAATAACCGCAAGCTCCGGCCATCATAGCGTCGAACAGGTTTTGCTCATCATCAAAAACAGAAGACATAACGATCTTGATCTGAGGCCAGCGGTTCGTGATCTGAGCAGTGGCTTCGATACCATTCATGACAGGCATATTGATGTCCATAATAATAACATCGATGTTATGGTCTTGTTCCAACAACCGTATTATTTCCTGTCCGTTCGCTGCAGTAAATTTCAATTTAAAATCAGGTGAGAGCAGGATCTTGGCTTTCAATGCCTCTGCAATTCGCGTTATATCTTCAACAATAGCAATATGGATCATAGAATTTCTTTTCTGACAAAACTAATGACTGAGCGCGGACGCCAAAATACGCAACATTGCGTATTTCACCTCACCTTATGCTGGGCTAATTTTGTCGAGTATCGATTTAGTCTGAAAACATTAAAAAACTAAACAAGGAAAACATGAAAAAAGTTATATTTTCAATAGGAGTTACCCTTCTCTGTAATTTAGGTTGGAGCCAATGGTCCCAGGTAAATAATGGGATACAAGATCTTTCATACGGTGTTCTAACAATATCTGGACATAATGGGAAAATGTATACGGGTACATTGGGGGGGTATAAATTGTACAGAAGTGATGATTACGGAAACAATTGGTCGGAAATTGCTCCACCGGTGGCTTTTGGCCTTCCTGTTTCAACTTTTTCCTTTGGTAACCGGTTATTCTTTGGTCTTAATGTAGTATCTAACGATGTCTATTACACTGAAGATGATGGGGCAACCTGGCAAGTGGCAGTTGGAGGACCACAAAGTTCTGTGGTTGACGGCTTTTATGCCTTATCCGATAAGCTCTATTGTTACACAACAAATTCAGGAGTTTACCGATCCTCTGATGGAGGGACAAACTGGATCCAAATAAACAACGGACTTACGGTACTCAATGTTGAGAAATTAGAGTCTATTGGCAACCGTCTTTTGGCTTGCACCATTAATGGTGGGGTTTATGTATCCGATGACTATGGAGACACCTGGGTTCAATCCAATACAGGGATTTCAACCAGTCATCTTGCAGGTTATCAATTGTTTCGTTTGGGAACAGAGCTGTTCTATATGGATCAGTCTGCCGGTAGGTACAAGAGCACTGATCAAGGGAATAGTTGGACAGCGGTCACACCTCCTGCTTTCTGGGGGATAAAGCCAAGAATAGTTTATCGCAATCCTCAATCTGGCAATGTTTACATGAAAAATGCCTTCGGTGGATGGGGAGAGATAGACAGCTTATTTGTTAGCTATGATGAAGGTGCGAGCTGGTTGAATATTACGGAAAATCTGCCCCAGGCATTCAACGAGGCGGAATTCACTGAATACAATGGCTATGTTTTCTATGCCTACGACATTCTCGTGCCGGGAGAGGGGATTTACCGCAGAGGAGATTTTAATGCACTTGCGGAAAAAGAAGAATTCACTGTTGAAATCTATCCTAATCCCGCAAGCAAGAGCCTCTATCTGTCGTCAGATCAATCTTTGAGATCGGTAAGCATTATCGATAATTCTGGGAGAACGGTCCTTGCAAGAGATCTAAACTTCGATAATAGCTGTTCCCTAGAGATTACGGAACTTCCTAAAGGATACTATCTATTAAAGATCACGACTGCTGGTGGAGATGAAATAACACGAAAAGTCATCTTTGAGTAACGGGTAATTTCTCAAAGCCCCCGGATCGGCTTTTATTCTCAATTCTTAACGTCCGAAGAGCAAAGTGCCAGGCCATTGGTTTCAAAGGCTCTTCGGGTTTTTTCTGTACTCGAATTAATTGTTTGGGCACAAGTGGCAAAATATACGCAAGGTTGCGTATTTCACAATGAATAGCAACAACTGACCTTTGCTGTGTATTTAAAACTTTAAAAATGAAAACAGCACTGTCGACTATCTTATTGCTTTCTGGGAGTTATTTATTCAGTCAGGATCTGATCCAATACAAGGTTCTAAAAAACGATCCGGCCGAACCGAAAAATTCCCTGAACCTGGAATTCATGAACATGGATGTCAATACAAAATTTGTTGATAATCTCTCATTTAATCTTGGGCTTTTTGGTTATTCTAAAGTCACAAATAACTTGAATGTGGCTTATCAGATCAATAAAAGTTACATGGTATTGGGACGATTACTGAACAAAAAGTTTCCGGGTAATTTAGATGTCAATGCCGGAATTCAACTCTTTCTTTCCGATAACACCTTCAACAGAACGGTGGATGTTGTTCTGGATTCAAAAGACAAATCTGTTGGTAACACAACCTACACGATGACGAAGTCGTTGGCTGTGCCTGCAACATTGCGCAAAAAATTAGGGGTTCAGGCGGGAACAATCTTCAAACGAACTGCCTATGAATTCACTGACACCGATAATCTTCTCGCGCACACAAGCATAGGTTTTTATGCCGGAATCCTGTCAAGAAAGATCACCAATGTGGTCATTAATGATGACAACTATGGAAACAGTTTCAGGTCTTTCGGCAGCGACATCTTCTTAGATGCCTTAATTCTTCCTGTAAATACCTTTAAAAGCGTTGAAACAGGAGTAAATGAAAAGCATAAATCACAGCCTTTTGGTTTTCGTTGCGGGTACCGTTTGTATCAGGTCGAAAAGAAAGAGTTCACTGGAAAGAAATTCGGGATCAGTGGTACGGCAAGTTTCGGTTACAGGCCTTATCAGGGATGGAATTTATCGGCCGGAATTGGTATTTCAATCTTAAAACACTGACCATGCGAAAACTCCTGCTCATTGCGCTATTGTTGAGCGTGGAAGCAAGATCACAAACAAGCATTGAGGAATTCACTTATTTGGGTGAACGTTATGGAGCGAATGAATCTTATTTGGGTTTCAATCCGACGTTCAGTATGCTGCGAAACAAGGTGGCTCCATATCCTGAAAGACACAGGGTCAATGCATTGTCTTTCGATTTCAACTATAAGAGTATCGATACTGACAGAGGTGGAATACGGCTGAACTTCAATAACAAGGGGATAGGCGATCTTGTGAGTTTGCTCAGATCTGTCGTGAACGGGGATAAAGATATCTACGTGGAGGAAACCACTTATTTAGGGAGTTTGCTTGCCCAGATCGATCTTGATTTGAATGTGAATAGACCCAATGGAAGGATACAGTATTCCATCGGTGTTTCACACACGGATTATCTTTATGCGGGGAGGTATACTCTCGACTCTTTGAATGGACAATTTACGCTGAATCCACAGGGCTGGTACCTGACGGCCGGTCCACACGTCATGATCAATGCGCTGCTCTCCGATTTTCTTTTGGCAGAATTGTCCGGTGGTTATGGGTTCACCTATGCACGTCCCATCAGTGTAGATGATGCATACCAGCCAGATGCCTATTATCCTGACCCGGGATTCGGGAATGTAAAATTGGAGCTACAGTCGAAATGGGGAGTTTACGCCTGTGGACATTATAGCTGGATCAGGAACACTGGACCTACTCCGTCGGCAGGAAAGCGCTTGGATCTTTTTATAGGTTTCCGCTTTATGCTCGACAAGAGCAACTAGCGTGAACTTGTTGTGAAGGAGTTGTGAATTACGCTGTGGTATGTATTTATGGAATTTGTTGGATATGACTCAGAATAATGGCTTTTTTTCAGTCAGCCTGAAATTGGTCGAAGGATTTTGTTCGCTAATCTAAAATTTGTAGTTTTCTCTCAAATTTTACCTATGAAAAATATTGCCTTTTCTTCAGCACTTTTTATAATTATCGTTTTTTCCGGTCGAACTCAAATCGGTGATGGCTCCTTACCCGCTACTTTACGGGATAATTTCACTATCAACGTTATTGCAGATGATAGAAACATTGAACTCAATTCTCCATCCGTTGAGGATCTAATAGAAGAAGATCAAAAAAAATCAATACCGGGAGTGCCGAATCGAGTTGGCATAAACATCTCCGCTGAATTATCCCTTTACGATGAGGGTAGCTGGACATTTTTGCCAAATGGAGACAAGATCTGTAGGTTAATTATTCATATGAAACATGCCAAAGCGATCGGTTTATATTTCGAAGAAGGTGTTAAAATACCGGAAAAAGGTTCACTTCATGTGTTTGATCCTCAAGGTCAAAAAGTATTGGGTGCATTCACAAGTCAAAATGATGGCTTCAAAGCACTTGAGATGATACCTGGAGAGACCCTTGTTCTTGAATATTACGAACCAAAAAATACCATTGGACAGGCATTGGTAAAAATTAAACAAGCCGTTTTCTTCTACAAAGCATTATCACTGGCCGAGGAGGTTCTCCAAGAGGAGAAAGTTTTGGATTGTCAGGTAGATGTGACGTGTCCAGAAGGTCAATCTTGGTCGGCACAGCGTAGATCGGTTGTGATGTACACCTACCCGGAGGGTATGTCAACGGGAACATGCACCGCTGTAATGGTGAACAATGTCACACAAGATTGTAGTCCTTATCTGTTGAGTGCCAGTCATTGTGGTTTTGTTGGTGCAGGGGATGATATCTCCGGCTGGGTTTGGTACTGGAATTATGAAAAAAATTCATGTCAACCCGGAACGGGTAATCAAAATTCTCTGCCTCTTCCTTCCAATACGCTTACAGGAGGCATGGTGAGAGGATCGTCTCAGGATGGATTTATTGATAACGGAATGGGGATGCCCGAACTTCAGGGAACCGATATTATTCTGATTGAGTTAAACGAAAAGCCCCCTGGCAGTTTCAATTCGTATCTTTCCGGATGGAGCAAAAGCACGGCTACACCATCATCCGGAGTTGCCATTCATCATCCGGATGGTGGCCCAAAGAAGATCGCAACCATCAACCAGATCACCAATTCGAATAATTTCTTTTGGTGTGTGCAATGGCTCGAAACAGGTAATGGATTTGGAATGCTTGAGCCGGGCTCATCAGGCTGTCCTTTATTTGATCAGGACAAAAGAGTGATAGCTATAGGGTCTTTTTCCTTTCCTTCACCTTGTTCGATCAACCAGACCGATTGTTTTGGTAAAATTTCGAGTTCAGGACCATCCTCTAGCGCGAATTTGTCAGTATGGTTGGATCCGGATAACACCGGTGCAACTTTTACAGATGGAAAAGAAAATTTTTGTTCAACAGCAGATTTGCCAATGGTTCAGCTTAAAGAGTTGAAACTGTATCCCAATCCTGCGAATGAGGAGATTTTTATAAGTACTTCAGATTGGTCAAAAGTATCTGTCACTGATGTTTTCGGACATGTTTTGAACACTGTGATTAATGATTCATCTAACAATATCTCACTGACTGGTTTAACCGCAGGATATTACGTTGTTATCGTTGAGTTGAAAGATGGACTGAGAGAGTCGTTCCAATTGATTAAACAGTAAGGATTTTAGGCATTTTAGACACTAGATAGTGCGATTAAAAGAATTCGATCACTCCTCGTTGTCCAGTATCTTATCCGCCAGAACATCACTTAACTTAAAGTAGCTTTCCTCCGTCCACCCACCCACATGCGGCGTGAGAATGACCTTGTCTGACTCCAGCAGGTACTTGAAATCTTCGGGAAGTTCTTGTTCAAAAAACGATTCAAAGCTGCTCTTTTCATACTCCAGGACATCCAGACCTGCGCCAAGTACTTTCCCCGATTTCAGGGCGCGAACCAAAGCAGCTGTTTCCACGATCTTACCGCGCGATAGGTTCAGGAACCAGATCGGTTTTTGGAGTTTTAGAAAGAACTGATCATTGATCATCCACATCGTTTCTTTGTTCTGCGGAATGTGCAGGGAGATCACATCAGCCTGTTTCATGATGGCATTCAGCGTGCACTCCATCACAAAATGATCACCGAAGCCTTTTTTGTACTTGTCGTAGGCCATCAATTTGACGTCAAAACCGCGCAATTTTTTTGCGAAAGCACTTCCGTTATTCCCGTATCCGATGATCCCGACTGTTTTACCATCCAGCTCAACACCACGATTCCCTTCGCGGTTCCATTTACCGCTGCGCACTTCACGGTCTGCAGGATGTAGCTTGTTCATCAGAGAAAGCAGCATTCCCAGAGCATGTTCACCTACTGCATTTCGGTTCCCTTCCGGAGCGTTGTAGAGAAGGATTCCCCTTTTTTTGCAGTAGCGTTCGTCGATGTTTTCCATTCCAGCTCCAGATCGTGCGATCCATTTCAGTTTTGGTGCAAACTGCAGAAATTCCTCGTTCATGGTAAAGCGGGAACGTATGACGATCCCTTCTGCATCCGCCACTTGGCGCAGACAATCCTCTTTGCTTAAGAGCCAGGCCTCTGCACAAGCATACCCATTTGCGGTCAAACGCTCAGCAAGTATCGGATGCACAGAATCAAGGAAAACCACTTTCATGAAGGAAAGATAGGAAAAATACATTGGTTTCCCCCTCGTGAGGGGGATTAAGGGGGAGGATGGTTTTTAGTTGCTTGCCTATAACCCCTCCCTTTGTCCCTCCCCAAGGAGGGAAATCGCGTTGTCGCGCCAAAGTCCGCAAAGTCTTTAGAAGAGTTGTCATCTCTTGATACATTCCGACGCTTCGGACTTGTTCAAGTAATTAACATAGAGCGTGAAGGTGGTGCTAATCTTAAAAACTTTATATCACGCAGCAGTCTTATTACAGTGTGAGAGTGAGCGTGAAGAGTTGTCTCGGTTCTCACAGCGCAGCGGTCCATGCTCCCTGCTCAGATATGATAAAGCAGCATCCCGATCGTGAAATAGATGAACAACCCAAGCACATCATTCAGCGTGGTGATGAACGGACCGGTGGCCAGTGCAGGGTCGATGTTGTATTTATCAAGCAGTAAAGGAATCAGTGTGCCCATCACTGCAGCGAAAACGATGACCGTGAAGAGTGAAACACTTACCACAAATCCGAGCGTTGCATTTTCAAACAGATAGGCGATACCGAAAATGCAGCCCGCGAGCAATAATCCATTGAACAGGGCTACCATCGCCTCTTTTAAGAGCTTTGTTCCAATGCCTTCGAGATTTCCGTTCCCCTTGGCCAACGATTGCACAACGATCGCCGAGGACTGTACACCGACATTACCCCCCATCGCAGTGATCAACGGTATGAAGAAAGCAAGTGCCGGCACAGCGGAAATGCCCCCTTCAAAACTCGAGATAACTTGCGCCCCCAGTATTCCGCCAAGCATGCCGATCAGCAACCAAGGCAAACGGGCCTTGGAGATCTTCCAGATCGAAGCATTCGATTCCAGTTTTTCTGAGATACCGGTTGCCAGCTGGAAGTCTTTGTCGGCCTCCTCCTTGATCACATCCACCACGTCATCAATCGTAATACGCCCTACCAGCTTATTCTGAAAATCGACAACTGGAACAGAAACGAGGTCGTATTTCTCCATTACTTTGGCAACTTCCTCGCTAGAATCCGTGGTTTTCACCGAGATCATGTTCTTGTCCTGATACAGATCGAAGATCTTGGTTTTTGGACTTGCAAAAAGCAGTCGTTTTAGCGAGAGGAACCCAACCAGTTTATTCAGTTCGTCAACCACATAGATGGTGTACACGTGCTCCACATCCTCAGCCTGCCGGCGCAATTCAACAAGACAGCGGTTCACCGGCCAGTCGAGTCGCGCCTTGAGAAATTCCTTTTGCATCAGACCACCGGCCGTGTCCTCATCGTAGTTCAGGAGGTCGACGATGTCCTCTGCTGCTTCATCATCTTCCATCTGAGAGATGACTTCCTGGATCTTATCGTCCGAAAGCTCTCCGAGAATATCCGCAGCATCATCCGAGTCAAGATTCTCCAGCTGATCAGCGATCTCTTTTGAGGAAAGTGAGGCGAGGAATCGGTCGCGCACTTCTTCTTCGAGTTCCATGAGCACATCAGCCTGCACCTCTTCTTCGAGCTGGAAGTAGATATATTTCGCTTCATCGTTGGAAAGCTTATCGAGTACTTCCGCTATATCGGCTGGGTGAAGCTCGTGAATGTGTTCTCTGATCCAAAGATCGTCCAACCCCGCGATACGGGATCGCAGGTCATCAAGGAATTCTTTGGACAGTTCGAAGCGCATTGGATATGGTATCAGACAAAATTAAGGATAAGCAGTCGATGCATTTTCATTTCTTCTCACTAAAACTATACGGAAAGAATTATCTTTGGTTCCACGTCACGAGGCCCATGGAGTATTTTTTTCAGCATTTGATGGAGGAATTTCATTTACCGTTGAAAAATCCGGTATTGGCATTCTCTGTTTTACTGTTCATTATTCTCCTTTCTCCCATCTTGTTGCGAAAGATCAGGATCCCGGCAATTATCGGGCTGATCATATCAGGTGTGATCATCGGTCCGCACGGATTTGGTTTGATTGGACGCAATGCACTGGACTCTCAGCACCAGGGATTTTTCTTCAATATTGAGCTCTTTTCCACCATCGGATTGCTGTACATCATGTTCATCGCCGGTCTCGAGCTAGATCTTACCGCTTTTCGTAAATACCTTAAAAAAAGCCTCACCTTTGGTGCACTCACCTTTTTCGTCCCCATACTGCTCGGCTATCCGCTGTGTTATTATGGTCTGGGGTTGAATACAACAGCCAGCTGGTTAACAGCGAGTATGTTCGCCACACACACTCTCGTTGCTTATCCGATTGTGAGTAAATATGGTTTGACCAAACATTCAGCGGTAGCCATAACCGTGGGAGGAACGATCCTCACAGATACCGCTGTACTCATCATTCTTACGGTCATTTCAAGTTCTGCCGAAGGAAATCTGGACAGTGTTTTCTGGGTTAGACTAATTACATCATTGACCATTTTCTCATTGATCATGTTCCTGATCATACCGAAAATCGCACGTTGGTTTTTCAGCAAACTGGACAGCGAGAAGACCTCACAGTATATTTTCGTTCTATCGATCGTATTCTTTTCTGCCTTCCTCGCGGAAGTCGCCGGAGTTGAACACATCATCGGTGCCTTCGTCGCCGGATTGGTTTTGAACAGACTCATCCCGCACAATTCGGTCTTGATGAACCGTGTAGAGTTTATTGGAAATGCGCTGTTTATTCCGTTCTTCCTCATCTCGGTGGGTATGGTGGTAGACTACAAGGTTTTTTTTCAGGGAACCTGGCCACTAATCATAGCCGCTGTTCTGACAACTTTTGCGATCTTCAGCAAATGGCTCGCTGCGTTCATTACACAGATCGTTTTCAAGATGACCGGCGCCGAGAGACAGATCATCTTTGGATTAAGTTCATCTCATGCTGCAGCAACCTTGGCGATCATCATGGTGGGTTACGGGAACGGTGATGGAATACTCGACATCAACATCGTGAATGGCACCGTATTGCTGATCCTCTTCACTTGTTTAACGGCATCTTTTGCCACCGAAAATGCGGGCAAGAAGTTGCTCATTCAAATGGCGGAGCACGGTGAGGATGATGGAGTTGAAACGCGCTTACGCAACAAACACCTGCTGGTCTCCATGAATGAATTGCGGGGAAATGAGTCGCTTCTCGATTTTGCTGTGCTTATTTCTGATCCGAAGGTCATCAACCCAATCTCGGTGGTAAGTGTTTACCCGAACAACGATGATGCAGAGCGGATGATCCGTAAATCAAGAAAATCGTTGGAGGAGATCTTAAAACATTTTTCGGGACACGAAACCAAGCTCAATACCATCGCAACGATCGATCATAACCTTTCATCCGGAATAGCAAGGGTCTCCAAGGAAATTGTCGCAGATATCGTTGTTCTGAACGATAGCCGAAACATGAATATCCTGAAGCGGATCGTTGGTGATGACCGGGAGCACTTGCTGGATGTGTGTGATCGGACGATCTTCTTCTGTCAACTTGAAATGCCATCAGTTTCTTACCAGCGGCTGATCGTTGTATGCCCCAAAATGGCGGAGCTGGAGGCAAGTTTCCCCTTGTGGACCGAACGCATCCTTCGGCTTGGAAAGCAGTTGAATAAAAAGGTTGATCTTTACGCTACTGCGCAAACGTTCGAAAGGTGGCAAAAAGTAGCAGATGCCAACCGAATGATTGTGGATACGAAACTGCATGAGATCGAGGAAATAGACGACCTGTTTCTCTTGTTGGAAAAGAAATCGGAAGAAGATCTTATTGTCTTCTGCTCGGCTCGCCGTGGAGGTGTTTCCTATACACAGGCGGTGGAAACTTTTGGAGCAAAACTAGAAAAAGCCTACCCGATCAACGATGTGATAACGATCTATCCTTCACAGAATAGTCTGGATAACATCTATGCAAACTATGACGATTTCGATCCATCGACGCTTTCTAAGGGCGTCGAGGCCATTCAAAAGATCGGTAAAGAGGTGGGCAATATTTTCAAGAAGGGTTGATCTTAGGCCATTCCGAACTGGAGAATAATGCCCAGAAAAATGCGAAAAAGGTTACACCTGCTTGGGTTTCCAGGCTGTCTTCAATCAGAAAAGTACTGAGGGTTACTAGTATAAACGCAAAGCCGAGATAATTTTGTGTCGAGAACATTTCTCCGCTGTAAAGACCAAGCGCAAAGAAAAAAAGAATTCCAAGAACACCGAACGTGATCCAGACCGTCAGGTACGTGTTGTGTGCCCGAAGGCGGTTCTCTTTGAAAAGCGGACTCTTGTTCTTTTTATACTGTTCGTCAAAAGCCAGTTGAACATCACCCGTTCCAACACCCAATAGGAGATGCTCGCGGATGATTTGCCTGCCGGCTTCCCAGAACTCAAGTCGCTGCAACAGGGAATGTCCATTTGGGTCGGCTTCTGACCTGAGCTGATAGCGGATGCTGTGTAATCGTGCCATGATCCCTCCGCGACTGTCTTCAAATTCGGCGATTCCATTCTCGATATTCCGGATGTCCTCTGAAGTGAGTTTTTTGAAATCTGCTGCGTCTTTGCGCAAACCTTTGGAGGTCATATAACGGATGAGTGTGAACCGAACTTTTTGTCCTTTCAAGTCCTCACCGTAGTAGGGAAGTTCAGAGGACTTGTTCCATTCTCTTTCGATCTCGTTCTCGCAGAAATTGATGTACAGGTAGTTCCCCCGCGAATCCCGGATGTCGACGAAATAGTGAACGTATGGATTACCTTCTACTGTAAATTTCGGTAGTTGATGAAGATCAGATGGGGTAATCCCTTTTTCTGTTTCCCCGTTATAGATCCAAAGGATTATGGAGAGCGGGAACAGTAGAAGAGATGCACCGAAGATCATAGCATAAACGGGACGTTTTTTATAGAGGTAAAGCAGAATAAGTGCTGATAGACCCGCGATCAGTGCCAAGAATCCGGAAATCACCTGGCTGTACCATGTGTAGTAAAGGAACCAGGTCAAGCAAAGCAACCACAACCATTTCAGTCGATCTTCCCCAAAAATAAAAAGGTATAACGCTGTGATAGCTGCAAAACCGACCATAACACCATAGCGGATGTGAGATCCAAACAAGGACATTCCCCGGATATCATCATAAACGATGGAGCCGATCCAGCCCTGATAGAAGACAAAGTTCAGGAGCGAAGTAATCAGCGTAGATACTAAAAATAACACAACGACAGTTTTGACCTCACCTTTCTTCAATGGCTTGATCGTCAACAGGAACGGGATGACGAGCAAAGGGAGCTTCACTCGGATGTCGCGCAACCCGAAATCGAGCTCTGAGCTCCACAGCAGTCCCAGAACGTGAAGTAGCCAGAATCCTGCTATCATCAAAAAGAATCGGTTGACGAGGATCTTTTTTATCCACGCACGAAAATCAGCTTCGATGAAAAGGTTCAACACCCCAAGCATCAGGGATAGTGACAAAACGACCTTGTTGAGTGGAAGACCCACCGCAATGCCGGAGATGCAGGTAAAATGAATAACAGAATGTGCCTTGCTGCCAAGGTTTCGGTAGCCCATCAGGCAAAAGTTTTGACTATTCTAACGCTTATTTTTTCAAAATAGTGTTGTACTCCGATGTATTTGTCAGAATGTCGAGTGCTTTCTTCACAACCGGGTCGTAGCGGAATGCATCGACAGCGCGGCCTTTCTGGAAATAATAACGAGACACGATCTCGTTCTCCAGCATTTGACGGATTTCCTCCTGAAATTTGATCAGATCCCTTTCCTTGGATGGAGTTACTTTTGACAAGAGGGCTTCATATTCTGACTTGCTTTCCTCGAAGAATCCTTCTTCCTCCGCCGTCTCTTTCATTTTTTTTAGCATCTCTTCTGAAGCAGTGGTATAGCTCAACTCTTGCTCCATGACAAATTTCCTGAAATCGGCATAATCTTCGTCGGAAAGCTGGAACTTACCGGCCTCCGCGATCTGGCTGTGCTGTTCAAAATAGCGGGTCGCATAATCGAAAATAATGTTCTTAGTGAGCAACATGGCATTCAGGCGACTCATCTCCTGAAGTTCGACCTTTCGGTCAGGTTCAATCCCACGACCATCGATGACATCTCTGCCATTCACCGTTTTAAAGACTTTTAAGAGTGAGTCGGGGATCTCTTTGGGCTTCGTACCATCTGTCTTTTCATCATAGTATTCAAGTCGCTGAACACATCTGCCGGAAGGCGTGTAGTATTTTGCAATTGTCAGCTTGACCTTCGATCCATATTTCAGATCGTATGTTCTTTGAACAAGGCCTTTTCCGTATGATGTGTTCCCAACGATGACACCACGGTCCAGGTCTTGCAGACTTCCCGCAACGATCTCACTGGCGGAGGCAGAACCTTCATCGATAAGCACAACCACTGGAATAGTTAGATCGACCGGCGCTTCAAGCGTTTTGTAGACCCGGTTTTCATCTTCCACACGTCCTTTGGTGGTAACCACAGTTTCCCCCTGTTTTACGAACATGTTCACGATCTTAACTGCCTCAATGAGCAATCCGCCCGGATTACCGCGGAGATCGAGTACTAGTTCTTTCATTCCCTGATCCTTTAATTTGACGAATGCGGATTTTACCTCTGAGGCTGCTGTAGTGGTAAAGCTACTGAGCTTGATGTAACCCGTCGTACTGTTCAGTAATCCGGAATAGGGAACATCCGGTAGTTTGATCTCATCCCGTGTGATTGCAATTTTCTTTTTACCGGAAGTTCCACGTTCGATCTCCAATTCGATGGTGGTGCCTTTCGGGCCTTTTAATGAAGAAGAAACCTCATCACTGGACAATCCTTTCATGGATCGCCCGTCGATACTCAGGATCTTGTCCCCTGCCAGAAGTCCTGCCTTTTGAGCGGGGTTGCCTTCATACGGTTCCGCGATCACAGTGTATTCTCCGATCTTTCTGATCAGGGCACCAATTCCACCATATTGACCAGTGGTCATCATGCGGTAATCCTCAATGTTCGATTCATGATAATAAACTGTATACGGATCGAGCTCCTTGAGCATGGCATCTATTCCCGTTTTAGCAAGTTTTCCTGCTTGTGGTTCATCCACGAAGTACAACTCGAGGTGTTCATAGATCTGATCCATCAATTCGAGTGTTTTTATGACTTCAAATCCATTGGATTGAGCAAATGAACTCGTTGCGGTGAACGCACTTAGAAGCAGCGTGCCGAATAGTTGCTTGATGTAGTTCATGATTCCTGGGTCTTTATTAATTGGTTGATCGCTGAACGCATTTTTTTCTCTATCAGCTCAAAATCTAATATTTTATTTTCCTGATAAACGATAAAAAGATACATTCTTTTTTTTTTGTTCAGTAAAATGTGTTCCATTGAGAGGCGGTTTTTTCTAAAGCTCTCGCGCATGCGTCTTTTAATGAGGTTGCGATCATGTGCTTTTTTGAAGAGCCTCTTTGGAACTGAAAAAACTGCTTGAATTACCGGTTCTTCGTCATTTTTATCAAGCGTTGTGCACTGCCAAAGCACCCTGATCGGAAAATTCTTGACGATTTGTGCATCCTTAAAAATTTCCGATATCCTTTTCCGAGAACAAAGTTTGTACCCTTTTCCAAATGAAAGATCGGGCTTAGCCTTATTTTCGGCTGCTTCAATCAACGCGCGGAAGATTGATACTTTCCTTGATGACGAAGGAGGTCGGATGATCACGCATAACCGCTTCCCTTACTTTTTCGGCCTCCTCTTTCGTTCTGAAATCGCCAACCTTTAGCAAAAAATGAGGTGAATTGAATATCACATAGGTATCGATCTTCGGATAATTGTTCAAGAATTTTAACCGCGCTTCGTCGATCACCTTCTTGTTGGAATCAAACGCCAGCTGTACTCTATAGCCCACGATTTGAGGCGATGTTGCAGGAGGCACGATCGCCCCCCTTTGCTGGATGAGAGCCTGAATGCGTTCGTCTTTATGGAGCTTTACACCTTTTTGAGCGTGAACGAAAGACGTGAGAACTAAAGCTGTAGGTAAGATGAAAGTTTTGAACATGGTCATTGCGTTGATTGAACTGATTACAAAGTTAACATTTCAAATCGCAATCATTGTGCCGTTTTTAACAAATAACCAACCATTGAACGTGTAAAAATATGCAAATCAGCGCATCCTTGATTTCGGGATCATGCAACCCTTATTTAGAATGAATATAAATTAATTATCCGTTGCCCAAATTTGTCATCAAACTGTCATTGAATAGAGCCTTTCTTCTAAATTTGCTTCCGCCTACAAGTGTATTTTGACGGCAAGACTTACAGTTTTTTGTATTAAAATATCTAGGAGTCAGATGTTTAGAAACCTATTCAATTGGTGTTTTGGCGCGGTGATCATAGTGTTCACTGCCGGAACATCCACAGTGCAAGCACAAGGTGAAGCTTTGTTCAAGGCGAAATGTGCAAGTTGTCACCAGCCACACAAAAACGGAACCGGTCCAAAACTTTTTCAGGTTCGTCAAAAATGGACAGATGGTGGCGCGAAAGAAGGCTCCATCTATACGTGGGTGAACAACTGGCAAACGGCTGCTGCGAATGATCCATACGCTCAAACCGTTTCAGCATGGTCACCAACGGCAATGAGTGCTTTTCCCGATCTTAAGAAAGAAGACATTGACGCTATTCTAGATTGGGTTGATGCTCAGCCAGATCCAGCTGCAGCTCCTGCTGATGGAGGCGCTGACGGTGGAGTAGTCCCTGCTGAAGGATCAGTTGAAGAAGAGGGTTCGAACGACTGGATTTGGATTATCCTTGGTATCATCTTCTTTACGATCATTCTTGCAGTTGGAGGTGTAAGAAGACAACTGAATATCGCTGCTGCAGAGGCTGATGGGGAAGATTTTAAAGAAGGACAAACTTACGGAGAAGAGATCAGAACATGGGCATGGAAGAACCGAAAGTACGTTGGTCTCGGCGGACTCGTTGTGGTGATCGGAGTGGTAGTTACTTTGTTCCTGAGCTTGTACAGCATTGGAGTCGTTGAGAACTACCAACCTTCACAACCCATTGCATTCCCGCACTCGGTGCATGCCGGAACGAACGGGATTGACTGTAAATATTGCCACAGTTCCGTTACAAAATCTAAAACTGCCGGTATTCCATCGGTGAATGTTTGTATGAACTGTCACAAACAGGTGAACGGTCGTACACCGGAGCAACAGGCACAGATCGCGAAAATATATGAAGCGGCTGGTTGGAGTCCTGAAGGAGCCGGAAAATATACCGGAAAATCTAAGCCGATCGTTTGGAATAAGGTACACGTTCTGCCTGATCACGTTTATTTCAATCACGCTCAGCACGTAACGGTAGGTGGAATCGATTGTAAGCAATGTCACGGAGACATGACAAAACAAGTGGAAACGCAGCGCGTTTGGCCCGTCGAAGATCTGAATAAGATCGAAGGCAACATTCCGCTTACGAAAAGAACACTTACAATGGGCTGGTGTATCGAGTGCCACGATGCCAAAGAGGTCTCAACAGGTTCGCTTGACACAAAGAACAGCGGATATTACAACGAGATCCACAAGCGCTTGCTGAACAATGACAAATCACTTTATGGTAAGTACCTCGAAGACGGTAAGGTATCCGTAAGTGAGCTCGGTGGTTGGGAATGTGCAAAATGTCACTATTAATTACTAATTGAAGAAGCTAGATAAGCATATGGGAATGACAAGAAAATACTGGAAGGGTCTCGATGAATTGCAAGAGACTCCGGAGTTCCTGAGATCAAAGGGTCAGGAGTTTCCAGCTGAACTCTCGGTAGATGAATTTCTTGGTGATGAAAAGCTCAAGGAGACCTCAACTGCACGAAGAGATTTCCTGAAGTTTCTCGGATTCAGTGTTGCAGCAGCTACAGTTGCGGCTTGTGAAGCTCCGGTGACAAAAGCGATCCCTTACGTGAACAAGCCGGAGGATGTGATGCCTGGAATGCCAACGTGGTATGCATCCACATACTACGACGGGGTTTCTTATGCTAGCATTCTGGTAAAAACGCGCGAAGGTCGTCCTATTTACATCAAAGGAAACAAAGAGCAAGGATTTACCAATGGTGGCACCAATGCTCAGATCATCGCTTCAGTATTGGGGCTATATGACAGCGCCCGACTGCAAGGGCCGAAGTCAGGTGGCAATGACGCTACGTGGTCTTCAGTAGATGATAAGATCTCTGCGGCCTTGAAATCCGCTAATAAAATAGCACTGGTTTCGAATACGGTGATCAGCCCTTCAATGAAGATGGCTATTGAAGAGCTTTCTCTGTCTTTAGGCGGAACACTCGCTGAAACAGGTGAAGTAACCAACGCGAAGTTCGAGCACATCCAGTATGATGCAGCCTCTTACGCAGGCTTACGTTTGGCAAATGCGGCAACATTTGGACAGAATTTTATTCCGGATTACGATTTCTCGAAGGCGAAGACCATTGTTAGTGTTGGAGCCGATTTTTTGGCAACATGGTTGTTGCCGACACAGTTCGCCGGGCAGTATGGAACGCGACGCGATCCGAATGGAGAATGGATGTCAAAGCATTTCCAGTTTGAATCGATTATGTCAATTACCGGTTCCAATGCGGACCACAGAGGTATGATCAAGCCTTCTGAACAGGCAAACGTTTTGGCTTATATCCT
>Ga0315902_10000740_pt1 | contig 54954 bp, 40 predicted proteins | sample LakEriMetagenome_9_FD_203523 | JGI IMG/M metagenome (GOLD analysis project Ga0315902, IMG submission 203523) | Freshwater fungal communities from buoy surface, Lake Erie, Ohio, United States - Buoy 12 MA117 | ecosystem: Environmental > Aquatic > Freshwater > Lake > Lake biofilm | place: USA... | reverse complement strand
GGAGTCGAAGCAGGCATTGGCTTGGCCATGTTGGCGGCGCAGCTCTAACCACGCAATGCAGCGGACTCGCGATAGAATCCAGCGGAGTGGATAGTCCCGCGGTCGCGAGCCGCTGATTGCAGGCGTTCTGCGAGGAGAAAACGGTGCCAAGAATCTCGACAATGCGGTTCGTGCGACTAGCAGTAGCGTCCGTTTGTGCGCTAACCATCGGTTGTGCGAAGCCTGCTGCGACTACGAACTTTCAAATTCAGCCGCCGCCGGTGGACTCAAACAACAGCCGGCCGTTCGATGTGTGCAGGGCCTATTTGCTTGCCATGTCGCAGGGCGATTCGAAGAAAGCGCAATCGCTTCGCTCACGGTTTTTCCGCAAGAAGGTTGATGCGGACCCAGAAGCGGCTGCGGCCGATCTGGCTGAGTTTCAAAAATGGTGGGCAGGCTGGACAGATTCGGCGAAGTCGCCGGTGTCATTTTGGGATAAGGAAACCAAGCTGACAAACAAATCGACAGGCGTTTGGGTCTGCGACATTGGCTTGGTGCGCGAGCGTGAAGGGCAGCAATCCCAGCCCCTGATGCGGCGTGAGTTCGCCATCTTCGAAGAAGGAGTATGGCGTATCGCGCATCGCTATGAATTTGATAGCGGCGAGGCCGCAGAACAAAGCGATTCAGCGGACTCGCGATAAAATCAGTACCGATGGAAAGTCCAAGGTCGCGAGCCGCTGATCGCGGCCGTTCGCAGTTGCCGAGTTAGTGCATGCAATCCATCGCGACAATCATGCTCCTCATTGTCGCGGCCATTCACGCGCTGCCCCTACTGGGGGCATTCGGTGAAAAGCATCTTTCCGGGCTGTATGGCATCTCCCTAGGCGACCCGAACCTCGCCATATTGATGCGCCACAGGGCGGTGCTATTCGGCCTTCTCGGAGCATTTCTGTTCGTTGCCGCTCTCGCTCCTCCGCTGCGACTCGCGGGCTTTGTCGCGGGTGCCGTCAGCGTGGGCTCGTTCCTACTGCTTGCTTGGCACGTGGGTGGCTACAACGACCACCTTCGGAAAGTGTTTGCGACTGATGTGATTGCCGCTGTATGCCTCGCATGCGGACTACTCGCCCATCTCGCGAACGGCAGCATTGGCACAGTCAGCGCATCGCCAGCCAACATGCCCTCTGCGGTCGTCGAGGAGTAGCGCGACAATGACGCCCCACGGACGACCATGCGGCAACGCCCCGACGGCGGAGGCTCCGCAGGCTGCGCCGACCAAGAAAAGCATTCTCGCAATGCTCGCCAACCTCCGCGGTGACGGCCTCGAGTTCTGGCGACGCATGGAAGCGGAACAATTCTGGTCTCGGCGCGATTGCAAGTGGTCGCCGGCAGACAATGTTCATCATCTCATGATCTCAACGGCGCCGGTGACGCGAGCGTTGCGTATTCCGCGACTCATGCTTCGCGCATGCTTCGGTGTGAAGCGCACGCCATCCCGAAGCGGCGAGGCTTTACGGTCCGCCTATCGCGACGGTCTTGCGGCTGGGGCGACGGCTGGCCGCTATGCACCTCCTCGCGGAGTGGTGCCGGTCGAAGCTGTTGCTTGCCAACGTCGACTCGTCCTGCAGTGTGAGGGCGCGGTTCTCAGCCTGGAAAACGCCATCGAGCCCTGGCGCGAGGAGGATCTGTGTCGCTATCGCTTGCCTCATCCCGTCTTGGGGCTGCTGACGGTGCGTGAGATGCTGATGTTCACACTTTTTCACTTTGATCATCATCGCGAGAACGTGGCTCGGCGACTGGGGGTTCCCCCTGACGGGTCTTGCCGAAAGGATTCCGACCAGTGCGCGGAGGTCATATCGAAGCGCAATGCGAACCAACCGATGCAGCGGCCTCGCGATAGAATCCAGCGAAGTGGCTAGCCCTGTGGCCGCGAGCCGCTGATTGCGGCCGTTCGCCCCGGCGGCTCAGCGTCATGAGAAGTCTGAACGCAGGCCCCGTCCCTCTGTCGAGGTGTCATCCATGAACTCTCGTTGGTGTCTGGCGTGTCTCGTCAGCTTACTCGCCGCACGCGGACCGCTAGTTGGTGGGGAGCCTGTGAGTGTTTCCGGGATCTATCCCTCCCTTGCCATGTTCAACGAAGAGGGCGAATGCGGCACCGGCGCGGTGGTCGTCTGGGCGGACCGCCTGTGGGTAATCACCTACGCGCCCCACAACCCGGAGGGCTCATCCGACAAGCTCTACGAAATCGACTCCGCGCTGCGACAAACGATCCGCTCCGAGAGCGTCGGCGGCACGCCGGCCAACCGCATGATCCACCTGGAAAGCAAGCAGCTCTTCATCGGGCCCTACGTCATCGATGCCTCGCGGAAGGTTCGCGTGATTCCTCCGAAGGCGATGTACGGGCGGCTCACCGGGAACGCCCGCCACCTGACGGACCCGGCGAACAAGATCTACTTCGCCACTATGGAGGAAGGCATCTACGAGCTGGACTGCAGGTCCCTGGCCGTCACCGAACTCTGGCGGGACGAACAGCTCAAGGGCGGCCGCCACGCTGGCCTGCCGGGATACCACGGCAAGGGGCTTTACTCGGGCCAAGGTCGATTGATCTACGCCAACAACGGCGAACACGACCGCCGGGTCGCCACCGACCCCACTATCCCCTCCGGTGTCCTCGCCGAGTGGGACGGCAAAGCCGAAGGTTGGACGGTCGTCCGCCGCAACCAGTTTACTGAGGTCACCGGGCCGGGTGGCATCACCGGCAACGGCGACCCGGCCCGCGATCCGGTCTGGTCTATTGGCTGGGACCACCGCTCACTCATCCTGATGTGCCTCGACGGCGGTAGGTGGACCGCCTACCGCCTGCCGAAAGGCTCTCACTCCTACGACGGCTCGCACGGGTGGAACACCGAGTGGCCGCGAATCCGGGAGATTGGGGAAAAGGACTTCCTCATGACGATGCACGGGACGTTCTGGCGGTTTCCCAAGACCTTCGCCGTGGGGCGGTCTGCGGGCATCGCCCCCATGTCGAACTACCTGAAGGTCGTCGGCGACTTCACCCGGTGGAACGACCGGATCGTGTTCGGCTGTGACGACACCGCGAAATCGCACTTTCTCAACACGCACAAGGCGACGGGTAAGATCCTGGCCCCGCAGTCTCACTCGAACCTGTGGTTCGTCAACGCCTCGGAGCTGGCGAACTTCGGCCCCGTCATCGGTCGCGGGGCGGTGTGGCTCAACGATCCAGTGAAGCGGCAGGCCCCCTCCGACCCGTTCCTGTTCGCCGGCTACCAGCACCGCGGCCTCCACCTCGCCGTCGCCAGCCCGCCCCAGGGTTCAAGCCCGCAGGTGACGCTGGAGGTCGATGAAGCCGGGGACGGAAACTGGAAGGCGGTTCGGACGATCGACGTAGACCGCCCGGCCCAGTGGATCGACCTGACCGGCGTCACCGGCACGTGGATCCGCCTTGTCTCCGACACGGACCTGCCGTCTGCGACAGCCTCCTTCCAGTACGCGAACGACGACCCCCGAATAGACTCCGCGGACGCGATGTTCGCGGGGCTAGCGGATCCGGCTGAGATGAAAGTGACCGGCGGTGTGGTCCGCGCCCGGGAGGGCAACTTGCGCACCCTGTCCTGCGTCGCCACGACACCGGATGGCGCGACCGACTGTTACGAACTCGACGCGGACTTGAAGCTCCGGCGAGTCGATGATCCAGCCCGCTTTGCCGCCGCCAGGAAGGAGGCCGTCATCCCGGAGAATGCGTTCAGCGCCGACGACGCCTCCATCCTCTACGTGGATGACGCGGGATGCCGCTGGCGGTTGCCGTTCGGCTCGGACGATGCGGGGCGGCAGCCGCCGCTGGGACCCTGCCGCGCATGCCGCGAAGTCGCCACTGAACGGAACCTCTTCAACGCTGGCGGCACCTTCTACGAACTGCCGGCCAACAATGCAGGTGGCTTCGCGAAGGCGCGAGCGGTTGCCACCCACAACTTGCAGATACAGGACTACTGTTCCTACCGCGGCCTCCTCGTCATGACCGGGGTGGCGGACGGACAGGGCAAGGGAAATCCCCACCTCGTTCGTTCCGACGACGGCAAGGCAGCCCTCTGGGTCGGAACTCTTGACGACATCTGGAAGCTCGGGAAACCCCGGGGCAAGGGCGGTCCTTGGAAAGATTCCGCGGTAAAAGCAGCCGCACCATCCGACCCCTTCCTTATGACCGGGTTCGACCGCAAGACCCTGTCGCTCGCCACCGCGACCCCGACCGATGTCAAGGTGGAGATCGACCTGACAGGTGCGGGAGACTGGGTGGAATACCGGACATTCAAAGTCGAGGGCACTTTAAGGCACGAGTTCCCCGCCGCGTTCCAAGCTTACTGGGTTCGTTTCAGCACGGCCGTGGATACCGTCGCAACCGCTCAGGTCGTGTACCGCTGATGCTGGCACCTCCGTTCACTCTCCATGGTGTTGAGCGACGGCGAAAACCGCGCCTAGAGCGCATCTGACTTTGGCGTAGCACCGGCTTCGGGGGCGGCAAAAGTCTCCTCGCTGTGGCCGCGGCGGCCACACGCTCGTCGAGCGTTCGCCGCCCCCCTCGCCTACCTCTCCCAATGGGTCCGGGAAACGCTGCACGTAGGCCAGAACCGCCGTGAAGACCATGCGTCCTCGAAGTTCATCCGTTCGTTCCCAGCGGCTATTCAAAGCGTCGAGTGCGTGCTCGAGGCACGCCTCCGTGCAGGAGGCCAAGATGAGCATCCGTGCAATGCGGCGGAGTCGGGCTACAATTCAGCGATGGGGTTGTCGAAGGCCACAGGTCGGTGCCGGCGATCATTCCCCGGCATCAGGCGCATGATCATGCAGCCGAGCAACAGCACTCCCCCTTCCACGCTTCTGCGCCTCGCGCTCTGGGCAGGCGTGGCCTATTTCTGCTGCATGGCTGTGGCCCACTTCTTCAGCCTGAAATACCCACTCTTGTTCGTCTATTACGACGTTCCATTCCACGCGTATCAAGACAAGATCATTTCCTTCGCGGTCGTGGCATACATCTGCCTGTTCGTGAACGCCGCTCTACAACGAAGCGCCGTGCCTGGGGCCATCGTGGCCCTGGGCATCACCGTGCTTGGGCTCAGCGCGGTCAACGCGTCCGAGGACCTTGGCTCGGTGCTGGATGGCCGCTCAACGATTCCCTATTGGGTGCAGACCGGCCTGATAGCCGTCTATCTCGCCGTGCTGATTGCCTTGTACGGCGTGGACAAGCGGGCATCACACGGCAATGGCTAGCCTGCGGCCTCGGCCAACCGTGCAGCCGGGGTAGTGGCTGGACCTGCGGATCCCGGGATCACCGCGTGGCGGGCGAAGGGCTCGCGCCCGTGCGGCGTGCCTGGGCGTAAATCGACGTGCGGCCCACGGTAGAGGCGACCGGCCCCCGCGCCGGCGGCGCGGCCACGGGCAGCGGATCCGGACTTTGCCCCCGGGCGGTGCCGTCCCAGGCCGCCGGGGTCGCCACGGACGCCGCGAGCGCGACTGGCGGCGCCGGGCAGCCCTGCTTCACCCAGTCGAGCCACACCGTCTGCATTTGGGCCACACCCGGCACACCATAGTGCTTGCGCAGGGCACCGGCCCAGTCGTCGCCAGCCAGGCCATCGGCGACGAAATTGACATACTTGTGACGACCACCGCGCTCGATGAGGTAGCGGGCCAGCGAGTAGCCCTGTGAGTAGAGGGGGAGCACGTCGGCCGGATACTCGCGCATCGCGAACATCTCCGGAAACGCGATGCCGCGGCCGGTGGTCAGGAACTCGATCAGCATCCGGTGCTGGCGGGCCCGCTCCACCGGGTGCTCGACCGTCGTGCAAGCGCCCTCGTCGGCCCAGCGCGGCAGCGGTCGGCGAAAGTGACTGGCGAAGATCGTGTGCGTGATCTCATGGGGCAGCACAGAGTCGATGATCCGCTCCTCGCTCCCTTGGACCGTCATCGTCCAGTTGAAGACCTCACCCTTGTCGAACACGAAACTCGTGGCGCCCCCGGCCCCGAGGTGCGGGGCCACCTGGGCCTTGATCGGACAGGGCCGGCTCCACCGTGGCAGCGGCCGGCCAAGCCACTCGACGGCCAGCGTGTGGCGGTAGTGTTCGGAGGCGTCGCCGATCTTGCGGGCGAGTTCTTCGGTCGGGGCATCGACGAGGAAATTGGCCGTTCGGTACCCCGCGGCGTTGGCCATACCGGCACCCCAGCAGCAAACCAGCGCCGCCATCAGGCACGTCAGCCGCATGCGATTCCCGCGCAGGGCGATCACTCGTCCGCGATTCATGCCTTCGTGCCTCCGTGCATTCGAACCAAGCCGCGACGGAATCCTTTCCGTCATCGCCAACCGCACGCAGCCTGGCCCGTGATGGGCGGTTCATGCGGCCGCTATTCGGCCCAAGAGGGTGCGGACGGTAGCGGCCGCCCACAGGCCGGGCCAGACCGCTTTTCACTTACCCGCTTCGCCCCGTTTTCCACCGCGCGGGCGGAACCGGCGTCAAACGTCCCGCAGCGAATGCGTCGAGGGATAGTCGGTCCACTCGTCACGGGCAGCGGCCGCGCGGCGCGACCTGTACCAGGCCGCCAGCACCGCCGCGCCGGCCCCCAGCATGAGCCATCCAGGCAGAGTCGGAACGAGAACCGCCGCCCAGCTACAGCCACCGACGACGAGCAGCACGGGAACGGACCCCCCGGCCACGGCCCGCAGCACCTCCCATGTCAGCCCGTGGCGACGCGACGCCAGCCAGCCCCATGCGGCAATGACCGCCAGCCCGATGGTGGCCGCCGCCCGCGCCGTAGTGGAGCCGTCGGGCGCCCGCACGACCCGCACCGTCACGCCGCCGTTGCCCGCGGCCGTCATCCGCACCGGCACCGCGCCCGGCGGCGACGCGATCGCATTTTCCCAGTCGAGTTCGAGCTGCGTGAACTTTCCGCCGGCCCGGGCGGCGGCGAAGGCCCGCAAGCGATCGGCGTCGGGCCCGGCTCCTGCAAGGGCGCGCGAAAAAGCGGCATCGATCCGCTCTCGTGCAACGCTCAAGGCCGCCTGCCAGTTCACCACGTCGAGAACCCGTGCGGGCTCGGCGACACGCAGCGTGCGACCGGGGGGAGCGTCGATCGCCCAGAGCACCTCACCGCTGGGCACGTTCTCGATCATCGGCGGCTGCAACTGGATCGGCTGCCCCGCCCCGAGAGCAGCATCCAGGTCGCCCGAAAAAACCACCATCATGGATCGCGGCCAGGCCGCGTCGTGCAACTGCACGTCCCATGCATCCGCGGCGACCGGCCGCGCATCCACGTCCTGCCCGTCGACGAGCACATCGAATAGTCGGGTGCGCGGGGGCAACCGCAGGCGGAACGTGGAGCGTGCCGCCACGACGTCGTAGCGGGCGAGTCCACGCAACCGGCCACGATCGTCTATCGCCGCGGTGACCAAGACCCGCTCGACGCGATCCTCCTGGGGATCGGACGCCGCGGCCTGAGGCGTCACGGGCTCCTGGACGCCGTCCACATCGGGCGTCGGCACGGGCTCCTCGCCAAGGTCGTAGGGCGGCCCGGCGGCGCCGGGCGGCACCTCGGCCTGGTTCGGCTCGACCTGCGGGCCACCACCGCGGCTCCATGACACGCTCAACGGGCTGCTCCCGGCCAGATCGGCCCGCAGCAACGGAACGCGACCGCGCGAAGCGGGACGAATCGACAGCCGGCCATCGACGTCGAGCCGATAACGGCCCGCACGCGGCTGCTGCATGACGATGGTCAGCCGATTGGCCTCGGTCATGGACCACTGGAGATCGAGAGGTGCGCGGGCGCCGGCGTCGGGCGCCGCCAGATCGTCCTCCCGCAACGTGACCCTGCCGATGTCGCAGCCCGGTGGCAGCTCCACCGGAATTGCGACCAGGGGTGTCGACGTGGCGTCGATCCGCACCTGCAGCCGCAGGTCGATGCCATCGGGCTCGAGACTGACAGCCAGCGACTGCGAACCGCGCACCTCCTGCCGCCGACGGCCGACCACAAGCCGCGCGCGAGTGTTCGCCGCCACTCCCCCGCCGGCCTCGTACCGCCACACGTCGCCGCCAGCTCCAAAGAACTCGTCGCGCTGGTCGGCCGACTGGATAGCGGGCGACTCCAGGGTGGCGATCAGATCGGGCGACGCCGTCAGCCGCACGGTGCGGGCGTCCGTATCCACGTCCTCAAGCCAGACAGCAGGCGCATCAAACAAGCCGACCGGATCGACCAGCGGCATGCGGAAGGCGAGGCGAATCCGGGTGGGGCCAGGTTCCGGGGCCGTTCGCTCCACGAGAAAGCGGCCGCGGCCGAGTGGCCGCACGACCTGCCCTTCAGCCGCCGGATCCTCGAGTGGCTCGAGCAACGCATCGGCGGCGACAACGACCGCGCGGATGATGGCTTCACCGGCGATGTCGAATCGGGCGCGCACGCGACAGGCGTCGAGGTCCCACTCCACGTCGTTCTCACTCGTTGCCGTCAGGCCTCCCGCAGACAGTTTGTCGCGGCGGTCGATCGGCCGCACGAGCCGTACCCGGGCCGCCCCTGCGAGATCGAATCCCGGCTCGCCGGGCTCGGCTTCGGCAGCCCGCATGAAGGGCCCGTCCGGCGCGGCGCGATCACACTGCACCGCATCGCTGGCCACCGGTATCGCCGTCCCGTTGCCGTCGACGAGTTCGAGCCGGGTCACAGCCGCTGGAGGCAGGCGAATCGCAGCCGTCTCCAAGCGGCCGCGGCGATCGACAGCCGGCTGGACCTTAACCTCGAGCCGTTGGCTCCCGGCGACAGGAGCGACCAGACGGAGAAGCCGGCCTTCCTGGCGAACCTGCACGGTGGTCGGGCCGGCGGCCGGCGGTTCCCAACGGGCCTCGCCGGGACCTTGGTCGAGCACGAGCGTGCCGCCGGCATCGGCGTCGATATCGAGGACCAGGCGCCACGGCGCCGGCACGGGCCCATCCTCGACCAGCACACGGCAGCGCATGATCCGCAGCGACGTGGCCGCAACCGGCTGCCCGCCCCGTAGCAGTGTGCGAAACAGCGGCTCTGGCACGAGCGCCATGTCGCCGGCGTCGCCCGGAGTGAGCAACACCTTGAGCGGCTGATCATCGCCGCGTGGGTCTGCGGCGTGGGCCTGCGGCAAGCCGCACACCCCGGCCGCCACCAGGCATGCCGCCACGGTCCGGGTCCGGGCTCCAAGCCCCCCCAGCAGGCGACACCCGCATCCTGCGAGACAGCCCCACCAGGCGGCCCGCGCGACCGCGGCGAACGGCGGCTCAATCCAGATGGCGAGCAAGGCGGTGACCGCCGTGAGCAGCAGCGCCGCGGACAGACCGCGCCGCGACAGACCGAGCACGGTCAGGAACGACACGAAGCCCAGGACGATCGCCGCCGCGGCCACGAGCCGGCGGCGAATGACCACGATGCCGCCAACTTTGCGGCCCGAGACGGGGACGAAACGCCGGCCCCTGAAGCCGGCAGCCGCCGGGGAGGCGGCCGCCTCGCGGTCTTCTTCCGTGGCGGCGACCTGCACCGCTGCGAAGCGGGCGGCAAACAGCCGCTCCACGAGGCTCGCCGTTCGCGGCCCGACTTCGCGATACCCACCCAGCGCCGTCGCCACCGCGAGGTCGGGCGGCACGAACAACAGCAGCCGCTGATCGAGAACCGGCATGTCGATCGCGCTGCCGACCGGCTCCACCCGCCACCACCCCGGCCCCGGCGTGCCCTCCACCAGCGTCCGCACAACGAGCCGCAGCCGCCGCCGACTGGGTGGCAGTGGCACCCTGGCCGTGCCGCCGCCGTCCAGCGACTCGAGCGGCACGATGGCGCCGTCGAGAAAAACCGCCTCCACCCGGCGCCCCACCGGCACGTTCAGCGACAATTGGTCCCGGCCGTGGTTCTCGATGTCGTAGACCGCCTCGCACTCCGCCCGCCCGGAATCGTGGCACCAGCAGGAAAGCGATTCGCTCCACGCCCAGGCACGAGCCTCGGCCCCGGCTGTCGGCACCAGTTCGGCTGCAGCCGTCGGCTCCGCGACCGACTGTGGCGCGGAGAACGCAAACTCGACCAGCGTCGGGGGCTGGCCTTCGACGGCCGGCACCGGGGGGAGTTCCCGGAGCCGGCGGTTGACGACCTGCGGCCGCTCCGGTCCCGTATCACGGACCAGCACGGTGCCGCGCGATGTCGTGGCGCCTTCGACCCAGGCGAGCGGCACCGGTTGCGGCCCACGAAAGGGCACCTCGCGGACGGCGCGGATCGTCACCGCGCCGATGAAAGCAGGAGTGATCTCGACGAGCCACGATTCGACGCACGCCGGATTCCGTGCGCCATCTCCGCGGGCGCTGTCGGCCGTGTCGAGCCGCCGGGCCACGAGCACGCCTCCGGCCGGCTCGACGAGTGACCACTCGAGTTCATCACCCATCGGCTCGGAAAAGTGCACCACGACGGAATCCACGGCGGCCGCCTCCGGCCTACAGGTGAGCGTGAAGGATTCCGTGAGTCGCTCGTCGCGTGCCGCAAGCCGCACGTCGACGCGCACGTCGAGCGGCGGCCGGCGCTGCACGAGTCGGGCGCGGCGGTCGACCGCCCGCTCACCACCCGGAATGCGGCCGCGGAGCGTGCCGGGCTCGACCAGCCGCTCCAGCCGCGGGGGCACGGCAAAGATGCCGACCGGCGCTGCGGCGATCTCGACGATCGCCTCGGGGCCGACGTTGAAATCAATGACGGCCGAATCGGCGGCCTCGCCGTCGAACCGCACCATGTCCATGTCGGACGTGCGAAACTCGCCGCCGAGGGGCACGCCCCGCCGGTGCCCGGCGACCCGCAGGCCCAGGCTGCGCCGCGGCGTCGCCGCCATCGCCAGCCCGATCCGCAATTCCTCGCCACCGTCACGGCCGCGGGTGGTCCGCCAGTCAACGTCCACGTTGGTGCCCCGGCGGCGCTCTTCCACGTCCGCGGCGAGATCGAACGGCTCCACCATCTCCACCGCATCGATGATCCAGCCCGGCGCGACGCGGGCCGTGACCTCGAACGTCTCACCGGTCACCACTCGCAAGTCACAGGCAGCCCGCCCCAGCACCTGTCCCGGGGAGAGTTCCACCGTCGTCACACGGGCCACGTCCAGTTGCGGCCTGCGGGATCGCACGCTGATCGCCTGCGTCGCGTCTTTCGCCTGATGCTCGAAGTGGATGATCGCCGGGAGCACGGCGCCGGCCGTGGCCGGCCCGTTCGCAGGGCGGGCCGGCCACGGCCAGCGGGCGGCGATCTCGGGCGTGACCACCCGGCTCTCCTCCACCGCCACCCCCACCACACCGAGCGCGGGATCGATCTCGACCCGGCTACCGCCCCCCACCCAGGCGTCGGCCGCGGGCCGCATCAGCGGGACTTGCCAGGCCTTGCGCGCATCAAGCGGCGCCACGGCGTGCACGACGAGCGTCGCGGTTTGGCCCGCGACGTCCCGTGGCAGGGCGATCCGGGCCGTCCGGCCGTCCCGGGCCGCGGACCACTCGAGCAGCCGCTCGTCCCCGGCGTGCCGCACGGCGGTGATCCGTAGGTCGGGCGACTTCGCCACGCTCACGAAGTCGCTCTTCCAGGCGACCCGCGGCACCAAGGCCGTCGCCACCTCGACCCGCCCACCGCGCACGATCACGTCGCTCCACGCCGCCACGCCTGCCGGCCCCGCTTCGTCCTTGATGAAGGCCAGATCCAGGGAGGCGAGCGGGCCACACTCGATCCGCCACTCCCCGTCCCCGGTGCGGCTGACGACAACTTGGCCGAGCGGGACGCCGGAGACCGTCGGCCGCATTCCCGTCGGCGGCCGCACGATGACGGAAGTCACCAGCGCCGGCACCAGCGGCAGCGTGAACGCATCGGCCGTCGACGTCGCCGCGGCCACGCTCAGGGCGCACTCATACGTGCCCGACTCGGGAGTCTTCACGGCGGCCGTGCCATCTGGTCGACCGAACACGACGGCGTCGCCGGTGCCGGCGGCCGTGCGCTGCGAACAGCGGCCCGGGCGCACGGCGCCGAGGGCGACTTCGCGCAGGTTCGGGGCCACCGCGTCACCGACGTCGAACGCCACGCGCCCGGCGAGGCGGCCCGTCTCGTCGACCGCCAGCACGTAGCGGGCACGATCGGCGAGCAGCAGCGGAGCCGCCAGGCCGGCGACGGGCTGCGGGCCGAGGCGGGCGACGGCCTGCTCGAACTCGGCCGCCGACATCGGCACGTAGCGGCCGTCGCCGAACGGGACGTCCTCCAGACGCCCACGCGGCACGTGCACGCGCAGGAAATCGAGCGTCCGCGGCTCCTCGGCGGCGGCGACCGCCGTCGCCGTGACGACCAGGACCATGCCGATGGCCGGTGCGACTCGGCATGGCATGGCGGCATGACGACTCATGTCGCGGACCGCCCCGGCGCCGTCGCGCTGTCGCCGCCGACCGCCGATCCGGCGATCACCAGCGACGGCGCGGCCGCCCGCGTCAAGGAACTGGCCGCCGGCCTGGGAGCCGCGGACGACGTGCGGCGTGCGGTGGTCTCACCGCTCATCCGCTGCAACGCCCACGCCATGACAACCAGCAAAAATCCGGGCACGGCCGCGATCGCGGCGAGCACAGCGACGTCGGGCGCCGCGGCCGCCGCCAGCACCGCGGCGCTCGCGAGGGCCAGTTGCGGTGCCGGACGCCACAGATTTCGATAACGCAGGCACGCGAGGCCGACCGACAGCACCGTCCCGGAGCAGACCAACACCAAAAACCACACGGGCAGCAGCCACGGCGCGGCCGCCCCGGGCCGACCAACACCCGAGTAGACGACCCGCCGGCCCAGCGACTCCGGATCGAAGGCGCCGGGTGGCGGGCCGTCGGCCGCGCCGGCGGCCTGCAGCCACGCGGCGAGGGCCTGCTGCGACACCGTCGGCTCCCGATCGGGAACGAGGCCGGTCCATCGCCAGCGCTGCTGCGACGTCCACGACGACGGCGCGCCGAAGATCCACTCGTCGGCCCGACAGACCACTTCCCAGTAGAACCGACGCTCGACGACGTCGGCCGAGAACCGCGGGGGATCGAGCGGCACACGCACTGGCAGGCCGAACCGTGCCGCGCGGCGTTCCCAGTCGCCCTCGCGGAACCCGAGCCGGCGAACCTCCAGCGTCCACCGTCCACCGCCACTCCGAGGCAGATCGATCGCCACGCCGCCATCGGCTCGCGCCGTGCCCGCCACGGTGCGGCCGTCGAGCCTGACATCGACGGCGCCGGCGGGGAGCGTCAGTTCGACGCGTTCCGCCACCCCGGACAGGGCATACGTGAAGACGTCCTCCCTCCGATCGACGAGCACGGTGGTCCGCAGCAGGGCGGCGTCGACGACCACCCCCCCGGATGCCACCCGGCGCCGGAGGGCGATGGCCAGCGGCACGACGTCCTGTTGGCGAACCGTGGACCAGACTCGCGAGACGGCGGCGGGCTGCGGGCTCGCTTCGCGGCGCCAGGCGTCGCCGCGAACCTCCGCGGACCAGCGATCCGGGGCGTCGAGCGCGACCGTCTGCCGCGTGATCCGCGCCGCCAGCGGCAACACGAGCGGCAGGTCGTGGGCGACGGTCGTCTCGGGCGGCACGGCCGGCGTCGGCAGCGTGTACTTCACGACGATCTCACCGTCGCCGAGAAGCTGGCCCGGCAGGATCGCCCGCAGCCTGCGCATGCCGGCCGGCACGTCCGCGGCGCCGTCCTCCGGCACCTCGACCGGATCGAGCACCCACTCGCCCTGCCGCACCTCGAGGGACCCGCCAACCGCGACGGATTCCGGCGCGAGCAGTTCCACGAACTCCAACGGCACATGAAGCACGCGGAGCCGGACGGTCTCGGTGACCACCGTGGCGGCCTCGTCCACGACCGCCTGCACCGCGACCGTGGCATCGACACGCCGTGGCAGGTACCGTCGCGTCGCCGCGAACTCGCCCTGACGGGCGTCGAGCCGGTAGGCCAGCACCACCGCATCGCTGTCGGTCCGCGACAGCGACGCCGCCGTCTGGCGGACGAGCCCCTTGATCCGCTCGTTGTCGGGCAGCAGCTCGATGTCGCTATCGGCGCCCACCACGATGGTCGCCGGGCCGACGAGTCCGGACGCGGGCACGGGGAGCCGCCAGGCGATTCGTTCGGCGTCGCGATCGATCGCCCGGCCGCCGCGAATCTCGACGACGGCATTCCCGACGAGCGGCTGGGCGAAAGGGATTCGCACCCGTCCGCCCTCCGCCGTCATGCCCGCGGAGTCGACGACGCTGGGTGGTCCAACTTCGTCGATCGTCCAGGCGGGATCGACGTCGACCACGATCTCGGTCGCGGGCGCGCCCGAGGCCGCCACTCCCAGCCGGGCCTGCAGCGCCAGCCGCTCTGCCGACACGTCGTAACGGTATTCGGGCTCGATCACCACGCGGCTGCGTCGCGGCAGCACCCGCACCTTGAGCGATGCCGGCTGCGCGTCGTAGGCGAACGCCGCGACGAGGCCTGGCCGGCGGCCGGCGGCCGGCGGATCGACCCGGCGCAGCCCCTCGTTCCACACCGCCTGCCATTCGCCTTCGACGAACAGGCTGATCCGCCCCCACTGCCGCCAGGGCTCGATGCCGTCGATGGCAAACCCGGCCAGTTCGAACGGCCCCGCCTCCTTGGCACCGGCCAGGCGATCGAGGGGCCGCTGGCACTCTATCTCGACGACGGCGTTGCCATCAGGCCCACGAACCAGCGCCACGTCGATGGTCGGCTTCTCGGCCGTGCCGCCGCGACCGACCTCTGCGGCCGGCGCGCGAACGCTTCGCAGGGTCGCAGATGGCGGCAGGGTGATCCGGACCGTCGGAGCGGCATCCGCAAGGCCGCGCAGTTTGATTCGTGCCTGCGTCACGGCGTCACGGCCGTCGATCCGCACGACGCTCTCCACCATGGCCTCTGCCACCGGCGTCCGGCTGGCGTCGGCGGCGGACCGTTCTCCGACGCTGATGGTGGTGGTGCCGACGATGCCCGACAGCGTGACGTCCGTGCCACCCGCCTCGCGGGGCCGCACCTTCCGCGCGGCCGGCGGTGGTTGGACCACGACCTCGGGATCCGTGCGGGCCGAGCGGAGTTCCACCGCCGAGGCGGTGGCCGCTGGCAGGTGGAGGACGAGCGATTCGCGGCCGCCGGGCACATCGACGGGAATCCGGCCCTCGAGCGTGACCGTATGTCGCGGCTCGGCGCCGGCCTCGGGCGCCGCCTCGAGCCAGGCGCGATAGCCGCGGCCCTCCGGCGCCCCATCGACGAGCAGCCGCCCCGGGCCCTGATGCCGCGGTGGTTGCGTGAGAATGAGCCCCGCGCATCCGAGCGGCACCTCGACCCACCCCCGTCGCGACTGGCGAATCGTGCACACCACGGTGGCCGGACAGGTTCCCTCGGCGACCGCGGTGAGGTCGGCCTGCACGCGGATCTCCTCGAGCACGGCCGCGGGCGGCTGGGCGGGACCAGGCAGCCCTTCCTTGAGCCGCATCAGTTCGACGAAGTCCCGATAGCGGAACCCCGGCACCGGGACGAGGCCGCCGGAATCATCCTCCAGATAAAAGATCTCGGGCTTGCGTTCCTCGACCCGCACCGATTCCCCGGCCGGCTGGTGCGGCGGCTGCGCCGGCACCGACCCGGCCAGGCAGGCAACGGCGACCAGACCGCGGATGACCGCGATCAGCGTGCGAATCATGACGTTGGCCTGCGCGGGCTGCATGAACCGAGCCGACAGGGAGGCGGGGCCTCACGCGTCGTGCGCGAGAACCACCCTAAGACTACCCTGCAACTCCCCGCAAAGCGGCCATTCTCTTCATGTTCCGCAGCCCGCGCGACCGTCATGATCGGAACAGGCGTCAGGCCGGCATGCCGGCCTGACGCTCGGCCCCCAGCGTCGCCCGGAGCTCGGCCATCAGGGGCGGCGTGCTCGTCACGATGAAGGCCGGATCGTCGAGGGGCACCTCGATGCCCGGGGCGGCGAAGGGCTCGACCGTAGCCCCCGCCTCGCGGGCGATCAACAGGCCCGCCGCCGCATCCCAACAGGCGATCCGCCGCGCCCAGAAGGCGTGCAGCCGGCCGCAGGCGACATAGGCGAGATTGATTGCGGTGGAGCCGGTGCGCCGAATCGAGTGTGCCCGCGGCACGACAGCGAGGAAGTCGGCCACAGCCGCCGACTCGGCCGCGACCTGCGGCGGGAAGCTGACCGCCACGATCGCATCCTCGAGCGCCGCGACGGCCGGCACCCGGATCGGCCGGCCGTCAAGGAAGGCGCCACCACCGCGCCGTGCCTTGAAACACTCGCCGCGCACGGGATCGAAGATCACGCCGACTTCGATCGCGTCGTCGACGGCCAACGCGATCGAGACGCAGTAGGCCGGAAACCCATGGACATAGTTTGTGGTCCCGTCGAGCGGATCGACGATCCAACGAGTGCCGCTGCCCGCGTGGCCGGCCTGGCCCGACGCAGGCTGCCCCGCGCCCGGCTCGGCCTCTTCGCCGACGAAGCCGTGTTCCGGAAAGGCATCGAGCACCACACGCCGGACTTCCTGCTGGGCCGCGAAGTCGGCCTCGGTCACGAGATCGCGCGGTCCCTTGCTCGACACGGCGAACCGACCGACCCAGTCCTGCAGCACCCGGCCGGCCGCCCGCGCCGCGGCTTCACAAACGGGGAGCGGATCGGCCGATCGCAATGCGGTCATGGTGGGGCCTATCGCGGAATCATGAGCCGCCGACACGACGGCGGCTCTGCAAGCAGACACATGGTAGCCGATTCGCTCTCGCTACAATCGCACGTCCCGTCCCGTCCCGCGGAGCACTCAACATGCCCGGCCCTGAATCCACGCCCCCCGCCTGGTCGATCGTCGATCGGATCGCGACCGCGGCCGGCGGCGGACGACTCGACCTCGACACCCCGGCTCGCGGGATCGTGCTCCCGGCGGGCGACTCGCTTCTGGGAGTCGACCTGCGCACTCCTTGCCAGGCCGGCGACCATTGGGTGCGGGGTGACGATCTGATCGCGATCTACGAACCGGCCGATCCGCGGCGTCTGCGGGCCACGGCGATGTGGCGGCCGCTCCATGTGCCGGCGGCCGGTGACTGCAACGCCTGGGAACTCACGCTCTCCGCACAGACCGCGATCGTGCACAGCGATTCGGCGCTGGCCGTCACTGCCGAGGTGGCGGATGGGGATCTGCATTGGCGCCGCGCGGCGTCGGAAGCGACCTGGGCGCGTGGGGCCGAACTCCCGACGGACGCGGCCTGCCTCCTCATCCGGTGCCGGACTGCGACGCCCGCCCCGGCGGTCCTGCTCGCGGCCCATCCGGCGGACGCGCGGCGACTGCTTGTGCGCCGCACCGCGGGCCGCCTGGGAGTCGCCTGCTGGCTGTTCTCCTCCGCGATCGAGAAAGGGGTTCTGCTCCGCGGGCGTGTGCTCGCCGCGGTCGGCCCCGGCGAGAACGCCGAGGCCTGGGCCACCGCTCTCCTCACCGCCTTCGCCGCCTCGCCCCCGCCCCTGACCGCATGACGGGCCGGCGGCCCTAAAAAACGCCGCGGCGCACGGGTGTCTCGGCGGGATGTTTTTCGGCTGGCGGCACCCGACCGCGCGGCGTTACATTGCCCCCATCTTTCCCTGATTCCCGGCCACGGATCGGCACGGGGTCGCCGTGGGCGGCCCGCCGGAGTCGGTGCGCGGCCCGCCGGCGTTGCCCGGCCACACGGAGGTGTCGCCATGGCCGATCTCGTGTTCGCCTTCGATCCGGCGCTTGACCGCCCGCTGCCGGTACCGGAAGACGCGCCGCCGGCCGTGGCCGAAACGATCGCCACCGCCACCCGGGAGGCGCTCGGCGGCGCGGTGGCTTTCGCCCGCGCGTCTCGAGCGGCGGCGCTTGTGCTCTGCGGTCGGCTGCTCGACCCGACCCGCGCGAGCCCGGCCCAGGCGGCCTCCCTGCGCACGATGGTCGCCGACCTTGCCACCCACGGCTGCCGCACCGTCTACGTCACCGACGACACGGCCGCCTGCCACGCCATCTCCCGGATGCTCGGCGAGCCGGCCGGGCTTCACTTCGTGACTCCACTGGCGCCGCTCGAACTCGATGTTCACGGTCTGCTCGTCGAGATCGCCTCCGCCCACGGGCCCGCGGCCGGCGCAGCCGCCGGCGCACTCGACGGTCCCACGCCGCTGCACCGGCGGATCGTCGTGGGCTGGGACACGGCCCTGTGGCAGGCCGAACGCTGGGATCTGCCCGCGGCCGCGAAGCCGCACGATGCCGTCCATCCGGCGCTCGCCGCGGACGCATCCGTTCGCGCCTTCGCGCCGCTCACGCCGGCCGCCTTCGCGGCGGCGGCCGCGGCGTCGCCCGCCTGGTCGCACCCCGCCACGTTCTGCATCTGGGGATCCCGGCGGCCGCAGCACCTGCCGCAGGGCCTGCATCACCTGCCGGCCCTGCAGGCGCGATCGGGACACGAAGCCAGCCCCGGCGGCTGCTGCGGCCTCACGCTCTTGCACCGAGATTCCGCCGGTCCTGGATCTCTCGCCGCCCCGCACACCGACTGGAGAGCCAGCTGGCAGGAGACGGCCACCCATCGTGTCGCCTGGCGCTCGCTCTCGATCGAGTCGGCGGCCGGCGGCGACGAGGAGCTGGCGACCGCGATCTGGTCTGCGCTCGAGGCTCTGCCCGCCACGGGCCACGCCGCGCTCGAGATCGTCCGCTGCTCGATCGCCTGCGGCACGAGCGTGGCCCGTCGGGTGCGGGTGGCCGAGATCGCCGCCGAAACCCTGGCCCGCGTGCGGCAGCTCTACGACGCCAAGACGTTCCGCATCTGGTGCCGCGACCTCGTCGCCGACCCGGGCGAGTCGCTCGCGCCGCTGGGTCACGCCCGCTCCGGCAGCCGTCCCGGCACCACAACCTCGTTCTCGTCGGCGCTTGCCGACATCGTGTCCGCCATCGAGCAGTCGCCCGCGCCCGCCATCCCGGCCGACATGGCCCGCGAGGCCGGCTGGCTGGCGCTCGAACTCGTCGAATCAACCTGACCCGGTCTCGTCATCGTCCCTCCCCGCCCCAGCGGAGGCCCCATGTTCATCGAACGAATCGACGCCGAAAAGTTCGGCGTTCTCTCACGCGTCACCATCGACCGGCTCGGGCCGGGCGTGCAGGTGCTCTATGGCACCAACGAAACCGGAAAGACGACGCTGCTGGAGTTCGTCCGGGCGGTGTTCTTCGGCTTCGAGGGGCTATTTCGCCGGGGCGTGCTCGATCCGCAGGTCGCCTGTGCCGGCCGACTGCTGGTGCGTAGCGGACCGGAGCGGACTCTGCTCTCCATCGAGCGGCGGCACGAGGGGCCGCTGATCGCCGGCCTCACGCGGGAAAGCTACGCCGACGACGTCGTGGGCCTCGGCGGCGATCATGGCGACCTCATCGAGATCGCCGACGTGGACCCGCGCACCGACGGCAATCGTCACCGTGTCTATCTCCAGGATCTCGTCGGCGACATCGACGAGACCACCTTCACGAGCGTCATGGCCTTCGGCCTGGACGAACTGCACGAGCTGCGGACGCTCGAACCCGAAGGCTGCGGCCGCCGGCTCTACGAGCTCGCCAGCGGCCTCGATCGCTCGAAGGTGGCCCGCGTGCTCGGCCATCTGCGCGACGCGCTCGGCCGGCTCGACTCGACCGATCCGGCGGTGTCGCCGATCCGCGCCCTCGAGATGCGGCGGCAGGAGGCGCTCGACCGGCTTGCGTCGCTCGACGCGCCCGCGGTCGCTGCCGGCGGGCTGTGGGCGGAGCTTGCCCACCTCGATGCGGAGATCCGTGCGATCGAGGCGCGGATCGCCACGGCGGTCCACGACGAGGCGGTCATTCGGGGCGTGCTGCCGCTGGAGGGCCTGCACGCCGCCTGGCGGAGCACAGCCGCGCGGCTGACGGCGCTCGAGTCGGCGCCGCTGCTCCACCCCGACCGCGATGCCTGGCGGTATGCGGCCCGCCGGCTCAAGCGGTTCGAGCGGCGGGCAGCCCTGCGAAAGAAGCGGCGCGGCAAGCTCGCCCGCATGCTTCGCGACCTGCCCGCCGAAACCGCCGTGTGGCGGCACCGCACGGCGGTGACCGCGTTGTGCGAGGAACTGCCGCGGCTGGAGCGGCTCGCATCCGACGTGGCACGGGCCGAGGCCCACGCCCGGCTGGCAGCCCGCCGCTTCGGTGAGCAGGTGGGCATCGCCGGGCTGACCCGCGTGGTGCCGATCGCGCCGGCTCTCCACGACGCCGACTCGCTTCCCGACGTGCTCCTCCCGGAGGGCTTCGCGCTCTCGTTCGGGCCGCTCCGCGCCCGGGCGCGCGACTGCGCCCGAACCTCCCGCCAGGTGGCCGACGCGAAGAAGGCGCTCGCCGGCGCCCGCCGTGAGCACGACGACACACGCGGCTCCGTGAAGGGCGCTGGCTCCGCGCTCGGCGGCCTGACGATCGCGGAGGCGATCGAGCAGGCCAGCGACAAGGTGAGCACGCTCCGCAAGCGGATCACCACGGGCGAGCAGCTCGCCGAACTCGACGGCTCCGTGGCCCGGCTGGAGCGGGAGGTCGCCGCGAGCGTCGAAGGGCAGCTGCTGCCGATCCCCTGGCTGGTGGCGCTGGGCGCCCTGTTCGTCACCGGCGCGGGCATGCTCCTCTCCGGCCTGCTGCTGCCGTCCGAGGTCACTGGGTCGCTCGCCTACGCGCTGGCCGCGCTCGGCCTGGCCGGCACCGGCCTGGCGTCGGTCACGACCTGGTCGCTCGACCGCACCGCCGCGGCCCGGCTCGACACGGCCCGCCGCCAGCACGAGATGGCCAAGAAGCAACGGGAGGAGTTGCTCGCCCAGTGCGGCCTGCTCGACCGCAAGATCCCCGCCGACGCCATCAACACGCTCGACCGGCGGCTCGCCGTGGCCCAGGCCGAACTCGACCGCCTCGAGGAGCTTGCCGCCCGCGAAGGTTCCGTGCACCTCCTCGGCGACAAGGTGACCGTGGCCGAGCAGGCACTCAAGCGGGCCCTCGACGAGCGTCGGGCCGCCCGCGGCCGCTGGCGGCGGGCTCTCGAGCATCGCGGCCTGCCCCCCACGCTCTCGCCCCGTGAGGTGCGGCAGATCGCCACGCACCGCCACACCCTGCTCACGCTCGACGACGACCGGCGGCGGCTCTCGGAAGAGGCCCGCCACAAGCGCGAGGAACTGGCCGTATTCGGCAAGCGGATCGACGAATTGCTGGTGGAATGCGAACTCGTGCCCGAAGCCACACCCCTCGACCACCTCAAGCTCCTCCAGGAGCGGCTCGATGCGGAGAAGGCGGCGATCCGCCGTCGAGGTTCGCTCACGCGGCGGCTGGAGGCGGCCCGCCGCCGCCATCGTCACGCCGTGCGGCAGGTGAAGGTCGCGGAGCGGGCCGTCCGCGAGTTCTTCACCCGCTGGGGCGTTGCCACCGAGAAGGAGTTCCTCGCCAAGGTCGATCGCCGTCCCGAATACGAGCAGGCCCGTCGCGACGCGGAGATGGCCGAGACGGCCTGGCTCGACGCCCGTCGGCGGACGACGGAGCCAGCCGACGTCGAGGCCTGGCTCGTCGACGCCGCGCTGCCGCTCGAGCAGCGGCTCGCCGACGCCTGCGCCGTGACGGCGCGGCATCGCGCGGCGCTCGCCGCCGCGCAGGATCGCCGCCGGTCGGTGGCCGCCCGCGTCGACGCCGCCGCCAAGGACCGCTGCACGGAGAGCCTGCAGGCCGAACTGGCCGACATCGAGGAGCGGCTCGGCGAGCAGCTCGACCGCCGCCGGGTCCTGGAGCGGGCCCGGCTGCTCCTGGAGGAAACCCGGGCAGCCGTGGCCCGCGACCATCAGCCGCCCGTGCTCCGCGAGGCCTCCCGCTGGCTGGCCCGGCTCACCGAGGGCCGCTACGCGTCGATCACCACGGCGATCGACGAGGCGCGGCTCGAGGTGCACGACGCCGACGGCGCGGTCTGGAATCCGGAGCGGCTCAGCCGCGGCACGCGGGAGCAGGTGTTCCTCGCCCTCCGGCTGGCGTTGATCCGCGACCTCGGCCGGCACGACGTCAGCCTGCCGATCGTGATGGACGACGCGCTGGTCAATTTTGACGACGTTCGGGCTCGCTCGGCGGCGCGCGTCCTCGTCGAGTTCATCGCCGAGCAGGCGGCGGATCGGCAGATGCTCGTGCTCACCTGCCACGAGCATGTCGCGAAGACGTTCCACGAGGCCGGGGCCCATGTGCGGTCATTCTCCGACCCGCGACCGATCTGGGACCGCCGGCCGGCGCCGCTCCCGGCGCCGGTTCGCGTGGTTCCGGCACCCACGCCGGCCCCGGCACCGGAGCCTGTCGCCGAGCCGATCGTGACCGCGTCGCCCGCCATGGACGGCGACCTCTGGCCGGCCGAAGCCTTCTTCTTTGGCGGCGGCGTCAGCACACCGCACCAGTCCGCTCCACACCGCGCCGCGAACCGCGGCGGCCGCCGGCGTCGCAGCCGCTGACCGCGAGAACGCCTTGCAGATCCTCGTGGGCGTCATGCGCCCATTTCGCCCGGCAGTCCAGCCAGACATGTCTCATGTGCCCGGCTGGGCGGGAGTGGCTTGGCGGGCTGCGCGGCCATTCCGCTGGACAGTTGTCCGAGGAAAAGCACCGGCCTCATCCACTGCGGATCGCGAGACGGGTGAACCACACCCGCTGGACTACACCCGCACGTAGCCGCGCTGCACGCCCTCGATGTACCGCTGCCGCATCGCGCCCAGCAGCATGCCGAGGTAGGCGTTGGCTCCCAGCGACAGAAAGAGCGCGATCAGGCTGCCGATCAGCCACGGCCACGGCCGCTCGACCTTGGCCGCCGCCGTGACGGGCTGGGCATCGACCAGCCTGGCCGCCGTGGACGCCACCGGCGCCGGCCGCCGGGGCCGCTGCGCCGCCTCGATCACCGACCGCTCCACCGCCGGCGGCCAATTGTCGGCCACGTAGATCTTCACGCGGCGCACGTCGCGGGCGTCCTCCGGCACGTCGCTGGTGAACTGGTAGGGGCTGGCATTCCGCACCAGGTCGGGCTCGACCCGCACGAGGTACTCGCCGCCGCCGCCGTCCTGCGGCACGTACGCCGCCTCGATGCCCGTCGCCAGCAACCCGGCCACCAGCAGCACGCATTCAACGATCATGAATCTCACCCTCAGCGGAATCGACAACCGTCACGATTTCACCTTCCCGTCGCCCTTCCGTGCAACTCCGCCCTCGCCCGGCGGGGTGTCGCCGGGCCAACCCCCGTGTTTCCCGGGCCAGGACGCGGTTTCTTCCCCGCGTGCCGTCCCGCCGGAAAGGCTGTCGATTTCCAGCTGCAGCATGGACAGGGCCGCCTGGAGGAAGGCCACCGCGATCGGGCCGACGAAGATGCCGATCGGGCCCAGGGCCCCCACGCCGCCGAGCACGCTCAACAGCGCCAGCAACGGATGGAGCTTCGACTGTCCGTGCAGCACGATCGGCTTGATGATGTTGTCCACCGTCGAGACGACGCACAGGCCCCACGCCGCGAGGCCCGCCGCCGCCCAGGTGTTCTTCACGAAGAACAGCAGGTACAGGCTCGCGGTCCCCCACACGGCCGCGGCCCCCACGAAAGGCACGAGGGCGCCGAAGAAGGTGAGCAGCGTGAGGAGAAACACGTTGCCGAGTCCGGCGAACGAGAACCCGAACCCCGCCAGCACGGCCTGGACGATCGCGGCCAGGAGCGTTGAGCTGACCACCGCGCGGCTCACCTCCTCGAACTCCCGGAGCAGTTGCCACTGGTACCGGACATCGAGCGGCACCAGCCGCATCACCGCCTCGAGCATCCGCCGGCCGTCCGCCAGGAAGTAAAACAGGCTCACCGTCATCACGATCAGGCCGATCAGCAGCTTGGCGACGGCGACCGGTGCCCGCGCAGCGATCGGGCCGATCCATTCCTCGGCAAGCTTCTTGAGCTCCGCGTTCACGCTCTCGGCGGTGATGTGCAGGCCGGTGGCCTCGTTGAAGCTGGCCACCAGACCGTCGAGCACCTTCGGGTCGAGCCGCATGCCATCCGGGCTGCGGAGCATGGCCGCCGCATCCCCGCCGGCCCGCACGACCAGCAGTGAGAGCGGCACCAGCACGATGAGGAGCACGAACGCCGTCGTCAGGCCGGCCGCCGCCCACTCGGGAATCTGAAACCGCTCCCGCAGCCAGCGGTGGAGTGGCCCGAAGATCACGACCAGCATGGCCGCCAGGAGCAGCGGCAGGAGAAAGCCCGACATCACCCGGAGCGACAGCAGGCCGAACACGGCCACGAGGCCGAGAATCACGCCGAACGAAACCAATCTCGTCATGCAGTCTTTCCTGTGGCGGCGCCGTCGCGGCGCCGTGGGGTCGAGTCTACCTGCCCAGGGAAAAAGCCTTCCACGGCCCGTTTCGGCGGACGCATTCCGGGCCGCCGCGCACGGAACGCGTGCCGTTGTGGGGGGGTCAGCCGGCGCTCTCCGGCCAGTAGCCGGGCAGCGGCGCCGCGGCCACGATTTCATCGCCGGCGTCCGGGTCGATGTAGCGAATCCGCTCCGCATGCAGCGCGATCGGTGGCTCGCGGAGGGAGTCGTCCGCCGGTCCCGCCCAGGATCTGTCGGCGCCCGAGTCGTACAACACGTCGCCGACGATCGGCATCCCCCGCGTTGCCGCCTGGAGGCGGAGCTGGTGCATCCGCCCGGTGAGCGGCTCCAGCCGCAGCACGAGCCGTCGCCCGCCCGTGGCGGCCGGCACCACGGCGAGGAGTCGTGCTCGCGTGACCGCCTCACGGGCCAGGGGCGATTCGGCCGCGGCCAGTCTGGCCCGCGCCTCTTCCGGAACCTTCTCGATGCCATCCCGCCACTCAACCGGCTCCGCATCGTTCCAGGGCGTGCCGCGCAGCTCGACCAACGCCCGGTATTCCTTGCCGATCTCGCGGCGTTCGAACTGCCGGGAGAGCTTCCGGGCCGCACGCGGGGTTGCCGTCAGCAGCACGATGCCCGAAACGGCACGGTCGAGACGGTGCGGCACGCCCACGTAGCCGCGTTCCGCCGCACCGTGCAGCAGCTGCCGGACCCACGACTCCACCGATTCGATGCCCGGCGGCGCCTGGGTGGCGAGGCCGGCCGGTTTCGCCACTGCGAGCACGCCGGACCGTTCGTAGAGGAGCGTGGGGGGGTTCATGTGAGGCATCCGACCGCGTGGCGGGCCCCGGCCGGCATGGCCCCTCCGCGCGGGTGCAAGACAAGCCCTAAGGTGGTACCCTTTCCGGTCGGTGAGGCGGAGCGGACCGCCGCACGGCGTCGCGGTGACAAGGATATTATCGCATGGCCATCACGGTGTTGATCGCGGACGACCACGAGATCGTCCGTCACGGACTCGCCAGCGTGTTCAAGAACTCCGAGATTCGCATCGTCGCCGAGGCGACCACCGGGGACGAGGCCGTCCGGCTCGCCCGCCGCCACAAGCCCGACGTCGTGCTCCTCGACGTGCGGCTCGGGGCCGAGGACGGCCTCGACTCCATCAAGCGGATTCGATCGGCAGTCCCGGCCACGCGGGTCATTGCCTTTTCCGCTTTCGACAACCCGACGTACGTCGCGCGGGCCGTCTCGGCCGGCGCCCATGACTATCTGCTGAAGACGGCCACGCGTTCCGAACTCGTCAGCGCCGTGAGCGACGCGGCAGCGGGAGCCGCCCCGACAAGGGACGGTGAGCTGCGGCGGATCGCCTCGTCGATGGCCAACAAGGACCTGCCGACCGACACCGACGTGCCGCTCACCCCGCGGGAGACGCAGGTTCTGCGGCTCGTGGCCATGGGCCTCTCGAACCGCGAGATTGGCGACGCCCTCGAGATCAGCATCGAGACGGTGAAGGAGCACGTGCAGAACCTGCTGCGCAAGGTCGAGTTGAACGATCGCACGCAGGCCGCCGTGTGGGCCATCAAGCACGGGCTCGCCTGACGGGCGCTTCGTGCCGGGCATGATCGCCGCTGGCGGGAAGCCATCGCCGCTGGCGGGAAGCCCAACGCGTACGCTGAGGGAATACGCGGCGCTGCACAGGAAACGGCTCCGCATTCCCTCGGCTCACGCCTCTGGCTTCAAGGCACGGGACCGCCGAACCCAAAACCGGCTCGGCCCGCGCCGCGGGCATCAAGGGCCTAGTGCGGCCACCATCAACTTGGCTCGGCCCGCACCATTCCGCCGCCAGCCCCGCGGATTGCACCGCCACTCGAGTGCCTCGTCTAGGACTCGAACCTAGAACCCTCTGATTAAGAGTCAGATGCTCTGACCAATTGAGCTAACGAGGCGACACCCGTTTTCTACCCTTGCCGGCGTGCATCGGCAAGGGCCGGACGCAACGCCGCGTTGAGGGATTTCCCGGAAGCGGCTACATTTCCGCCAGTCCGCGGTTTACCAGGCAACATGGAGGTTTCGATGGGCAGGTTCGATGGTTTGAAGGGTCTCGTCCTCGGCGTCGCCAACGACCACTCGATCGCCTGGTACATCGCCAAGGAAATCCTCGACCAGGGCGGCCAGATCGGTTTCTCCCACCTGCCCGACCGGCCCGATGACGAGCGGCAGCGGAACCGGCGTCGGGTCGCCCAGCTCACCGACCCCGAGCCCGGGGCGAAGTTTCTCGTGCCCATGGACGTCTCCAGTGACGACCAGATCGCCGCCGTCATGGACCGGGCGAAGCAGGAGTTCGGCACGATCGACTTCCTCGTCCACTCGATCGCCTACGCCCCGATGGAGGACCTCAAGGGCGACACCACCAACTGCAGCCGCGAGGGCTTTCGCATCGCCATGGAAACGAGCGCCTACAGCCTCCTGGCCGTGGGCCGCCTCGCCCGGAGCATCCTCTCCAAGGATGCCTCGATCCTCACCCTCACCTATTTCGGCGGTGAGAAGGTGGTGCCCGGCTACAACATCATGGGCGTCTGCAAGGCGACCCTCGACGCCTGCGTGAAGTACATGGCCTTCGACCTCGGCCCGGCCGGAGTTCGCGTCAACGCGGTGAGCGCGGGACCGTTGCGGACGCTCGCCGGCCGTGGCGCCGGTGTCGAGGACATGCTCGGGCTCTACCAGCACATGTCGCCGATGGGCCGCAACATCACCCACGACGAGGTCGGCAAGGCCGGCGCCTGGCTGCTGTCACGGGAGTCGCTGGGCATCACCGGCGAGATCCTCCACGTCGATGCGGGTTACAACATCATGGGCTCGCCGGGCCGGCTCCTGGATCTCGTGCCGAAGCAAGCGTGACGCACCGGCGGGCTCACGGCGGGTCATAGCCGCCCGGGTGCCAGGGATGGCAGCGGCAGATTCGCGCCAGGCCGCGGAGGCTGCCGCGGATCGCGCCATGCTTCTCGACGGCCTGGCGGAAGTACGCGCTGCACGTCGGCTGGAAGCGGCAGTGCCTGCCGAGCAGCGGACTGATCGTGAGCTTGTAGACCGCGACCAGGCCGACGAGCACCGTCACCGCGGCCCGGTCGCACGCCCGCCCCGCGCCGCGCAGCAGTCCGGTGAAACCCGTCATGATCGCGGCCTCCGCCGGGATCGCGACGGCTCGCCGGCCGGGCGGCCTGCGGCCCGCGCGGCGAGCGTCTCCAGCGATGTGGCCGTCCGCTCCAGGCCGGCGGCGCCGGGCTCGGGCAGCCCTGACCGCACCACGACGATGAAGTCGTATCCAGCCGGGAGCCCGCCGCGGACGCGACGAAACGCCTCCCGCAGCCGCCGCTTCCATCGGTTGCGGATGACCGCGTTGCCGATCCTGCGGGAGACGGAGAGGCCGATCCGCGTGCTGCCCGGCGGCTCCTGGGCCGCGGCATAGACCACCAGCGGCCCCGCCGCGGCAGACCGCCGCACCGCGTAGACGCGGGTAAAGTCGCCGGGCCGCACGAGCCGGCAGGTCTTCGGCAACCTGCGATCCGACGGCGTCACCACCGCAGTTGCGCCCGGGGATGCGCCGCCCCCACCTCGGCGGCCTTGGCGGCTTCGAGGAGACGTGCCGCAGCCGCCGCATCGCCGCCTGCGGGCAGCATGATCTGCACCTCGGCGATCAAGTCGCCCTTCGCGCCGTTGGCGTGCCGCACGCCCATGCCGGCGGCCCGCAGTTTCCGGCCCCCCGAGGTGCCCGGCGGAATCCGCAGGGCGATCGTGCCCCACGGCGTGGGCACGTCCACCTTCGCGCCCTCGATCGCCTCGGCGAGCGTCACCGGAAGCGTGAGCTCGAGCGTGTCGCCGTCCCGACGAAACACCGGATGCGGCTCCACGTTCACTTCCAGGAGCAGATCGCCGGCGGGCCCTCCGCCGGTGCCCGGCAGCCCCTGGCCCCGGAGCCGCATCCGCGCGCCGTCGGGCAGTCCCTGCGGGATCGTCACCGTGATCGTCTCGACCTTGCCGCCGCGGTCCACTCGCACGTCGGTCTTGCCGCCATCGATGGCCAGCCGAAACGGCACCGCGATCCGCGCCGACACATCCTCGCCTGGGATCTGGGCGGCCCGCTTGCGGCCCCGGGCCGTCCCGCGACTGCGGCCGGCCCCGAACAGGTCGCCGAACCCGCCGGCGCCGCCGAACAGGCTCTCCAGGTCGATCTCCGCGCCCCCGGGGAATCCGCCTCCCCCGCCCTGGAACGGACCGCCACCCCAGCCGCCGCCGGGACCGCCCCCTCCCACGCCCTCGAAGGAACTTCCGTAGCGGTCGTACATCTCCCGCTTGCTCGGATCGTTGAGCACGTCGAAGGCCGACTGCACCTTCTTGAATTGGGCCTTGGCCGACTCGTCGTCGGGGTGGAGGTCGGGGTGATACTTGCGAGCGAGTTCCCTGTAGGCCTTGCGGATGTCCTCCGCCGACGCGGTGCGCGGCACGCCGAGCGTTTGGTAGTGGTCCTCCGCCATTGAACGGGTCCTGCGATCCTGAAAACGACTTCGCTCCGCGATTCTACCAGCCGACCGCTGCGATCAAGGACAGCCCCCGATCAGCCCGCGGGCTGATCGGTCGCCTCACCGGCGGACGCCAACGGCCGCGGCTCCAGGAACTCAAGCTGGCACCGCCGCGCCGGCTCGTCGGCCCCCGGATGCAGCCGGTGGAACACACCGTCGGCACCGAGCCGCCGGGCCCGCACGTTGTCGGCCAGATACACGGGCAGGATCTCGCGCAGCACCCGCTGCTTGATGTCGGTCGCGAGCAGCGGAAACATCACCTCGACGCGGCGATGGAAGTTGCGCGGCATCCAGTCCGCGCTCGCCAGGAACACCTCGGCCTCCTCGTCGGGACCGAAGACGAAGATCCGGCTGTGTTCCAGGAAGCGATCCACGATGCTGCGCACGCGAATCGTCTCGCTCAATCCCGGCACACCGGGCCGCAGGCAGCAGATGCCGCGGGCGATGATGTCGATCGGCACGCCAGCCTGGCTGGCCGCATACAGCGCCTCGATGATGCGATGATCGACCAGGGCATTGAGCTTGGCGAAGATTCGCGCCGGCCGCCCCTCGCGGGCCCGACGGGTCTGCTCGTGGATCAGCTCCAGGGTCCGCCGTTGGAGGTCGTTCGGAGCCACGATCAGCCGCTGCCAGGCATGGCCCTGGGAATAGCCGGTGAGCAGATTGAACAGTGCCGAAGCGTCCTCGGCCACCGCTTCGTCGGCCGTGAACAGCCCCAGGTCGGTGTAGACCAGCGCTGTGGTCGGGTTGTAGTTCCCGGTCCCGAGGTGCACGTACCGCTTCAGGCCGCTGCCCTCCTGGCGGACGACGAGTGACACCTTGCAGTGCGTCTTCAGGTCGAGGAAGCCGAACACCACGTGCACGCCGGCCCGCTCCATCTGCCGGGCCCAACTGACGTTGTTGGCTTCGTCGAACCGGGCCTTCAGTTCCACCAGGGCCGTCACGTGCTTGCCCGACTCCGCCGCCGCGATCAGCGCCCGCGAGATCGGCGAGTCGCCGCTGGTGCGATACAGCGTCTGTTTGATGGCGAGCACCCGCGGGTCGGCGGCGGCGCTGGTCACGAACTCGACGACCGGGTCAAACGACTCGTAGGGATGGTGGAGGAGGATGTCCCGTTGGGCGATGGCGGAGAAGATGTCGCTCCCCCGGCGGTCGAGCCCGCGCGGCACCCGCGGCGTGAACGGCTTGTCATGCAACCGGTCATAACCCGCCAGTCGATAGAGTTCCCAGATCGCCGTCAGGTCGAGCGGGCCGTCGATCCGGTACACCTCGCTGTAGGCGGCGTCGCGGCCGTCGTTCCCGCCGTGCAGCCCCTCGTCGTCGATGATCATCCGGGCGATGGCGTCGTCGGCCTTGGCGGCGATCTCGATCCGCACCGCCTGGCCGCGCTGGCGCGCCTTGAGCCGGTCCTCGATCAGCTTGAGCATGTCGTCAGACTCTTGTTCCAGGAGTTCGACGTCACTGTCTCGGGTGATGCGAAACGTGCTCCATGACTCGACCTCGAATCCGCCGAACAATTCCGGCAGCCGGGCGGAGACGACGTCTTCCAGCAGCACGAACGACTTCGTGCCCGGCTCGCCTCCCTCCAACGGCACGATCCGGGGCAGCACTTGTGGCACCTGCACGACGGCGAACAGCCGCCGGGGCCCCAGTCCTTCCGTGCGGTGTAGCATGACGCCGAGGTACAGGCCGCGATTGTGGTAGCGGGGCGAGGGATGGGCGGGATCGACCGCCATCGGCGTGAGGATCGGCAACGCCCGTTCCCGAAAGAAGCGATCGAGCTGCTCACGATGGCCACCGTCGAGGTCGGCGTACCGCAGCAGCCGGAACCCCTCCGCCTCGAGCGCCGGGGCGAGGCTTTCCCGAAGACAGCGGTATTGGCGGGCGACCAGTTCCTGTGTCCGGGCGGCGATCGCCCGCAACTGCTCCATCGCGGTCATGCCGTCGGGCGAATAGTCCTGTGGCGCGCTCTCGCCGAAGGCCTGCTCGCGCAGGCCCGAAACGCGAACCATGAAAAACTCGTCCAAGTTCGAGCTGAAGATCGCCAGGAACTTGAGCCGCTCCATGAGCGGGTTTTCCGGGTTCTCCGCCTCCTCCAAAACGCGGAGGTTGAACTCCAGCCAGCTCAATTCCCGGTTCAGAAAGCATTCCGGGCCGAGCGTGCTCGTGCCGGGCTCGTCGACGACCGTTGCCATGCCACAATCCATGCTCGCGGACCGATACCGAAACCCGACAATTGTAGCCTTTGGACCGGCGGCCCTCCGATGGCGATCCACGCATCACCGGAATCTCCCGATCTTCCGGATCGTGCCGCCTGGGACCGGGCCGTCGCCGTGGGACTCGCCCGGCTGGCGGCGGCGTGCGTCCCCGGCAGCCGCGGCTGGTGCGCCGGCGCGGCCTGCATCCTCGAGGCATCGGCGCCGAAGCCGGGCAACGTCCACCCTGGGGCCGCCTTCCCCGACCTGGCGCACGAGGAGCTCGTGGCCGCGGCCATCGCGATCGCGCCGATCATGGACCGGGCCGCCGCCGCACCGCTGGGCCGCACGATCCTGGCTGCGGTCGAGGCGTCAGGGCGGGTCACGCGGTCGAACGCGAACCTCGGGATCGTGCTCGCGATCACGCCGCTGGCCGCCGCCGACCCGCCCGGCCGGGTGCTGGAGCCGCTCGCGCGGCTCGCCCCGGACGACGCCGCCGACGTGTGGCGGGCGATCGTGTTGGCGCGGCCCGGCGGCATGGGCACGAGTGACCGCCATGACCTGCGGGCGCCACCTCCAGCCGACCTGCTCGCGGCGATGCGGGCCGCGGCGCACCGCGACCAGATCGCCCGGCTCTGGGCCACGGGCTACACCGACCTGTTCGCGGGCCTCGTCACGGACCTCGCGGCGGAAGTCGCCGCCGGCCACCCTCTCGACGACGCCATCGTGCGGTCGCACCTCCGCCAGCTCGCCCGCGAACCCGACACGCTGATCGCCCGCCGCCACGGCGCCGACGTCGCCGCCGACGTCTCGCGCCGTGCCGGCGCGGTGCTCGCCGCCGGCTCGGGCTGGCGGCCGGCCGCGGCCGCGTTCGACCGGTCGCTGCGGGCTCCGCGCCGCGTCAATCCGGGCACGACCGCCGACCTCCTCGCCGCGGCGCTGTACATTCTCCTGCGCGAGGATCGGATCCGCATCGAGTGATCCGCCCGCTCCAGGGGCCATGCCATGCACGAGCACTTCGAGGTCCGACTGCGGAAGGCGGTGCACGTCTTTTGCGCCGGACATTTCATCACGCTCACCGACGAACTCTGCGAGCCGGTGCACGGGCACAACTGGACGGTCGGCGTGGACGTCGCGGGCAGCCCCGACGCCCACGGCATGGTCGTGGACTTCATCGCCCTGCGGGACCTGCTCGGCGGGATCGTGGCCCGCCTCGATCATCGCATGCTCCTGCCCGCGGCAAACCCGCTGCTCGCGGTGACGACGGCGGCCGGCCCCACGGGCGTGATGGAAACGACCGTCCGGTTCGGCGACCGACGCTGGGTGTTCCCGGCCGACGAATGCGTGATCCTCCCGGTGCGGAACACGACGGCCGAATGGATCGCCCGCTGGATCGGCCTCGAACTCCGCGCCGCGCTGGTCGCGGCGGGCCGGCCGCTGCCCGGCACGCTCCGCGTGATGGTGGACGAGTGCCTCGGCCAGGCGGCGGTCTGGGAAGGCCTCGATCGCTGACGCTGCTGGATCAGGGTTCGGCCACGACCAACTTGTCGGCGGCCTCGATCGCCAAGGCGAAGCCACGGTCGCCAAGCCGGATCCGCATCAACCCGGCCCCGTCGGGATTCCGCTCCACCGCGCCGACCGTGCCCAGTGCCAGGCCACACTGCGTGAGGTAGCGGAGGAACTCCGACGACTGGTCGAGCACCCGCGCCAGCCGGAACGTCGTGCCCGCCCCGCACGCGGACAGCGACCGCGTCGCGCCGTCCTCGGCCGGGGCCAGCGACCGGGCATCGGCCCGCGGGATCGGATCGCCGTGCGGATCGACTTCGGGCCGCCCCAGGAAGGCGTCGATGCGGTCGATGAGCAGGTCGCTGACGGCATGCTCCATGTGCTCGGCTTCGTCGTGGACCTCGTCCCAGGTCATGTCGAGCGTGCGCAAGAGGAACAGCTCGATCAGCCGGTGCCGGCGGATCATCCGCAGCGCGAGCACCTTGCCCGCCCGCGTCAGGGCCACGCCCTCGTAGGGCCGGTGCGTGGCCAGGCGGGCCGCGTCGAGCGTCTTCAGCATGCTCGTGACGGTGCCTGGCGCCACGCCGAGCGCGGTGGCGATCTGCCCCGTCGTCGCCGGGCCGCCCGCCTGCGCGGCGGTGATCTGGTAGATCGTCTTCACGTAGTTCTCGACGGTCAGGCTGGGCACGGCGGGGCTCGCGAACCGGGGCGGGACGGGGAGATTCGGGCGGCATGTTGCCGGACGGGGCCGGCCACAGCATTATGACCGCCACCGGGAGTGGATCGAATGCTTCTCAACCAGCGGGCTCGGGAAATCGTCGAGCCGCTTCTGCGCCAGCCGGGGCGGTTCGCCGCCGCCAGCCACCGCATCGGCGGCGTCTGGGTGATCGACTGCGGCGTGCACGCCGCCGGCGGCATCGAAGCCGGCATCATCATGGCCCGCGCGGCGCTCGGCGGGCAGGGCGACGTCGCCCTGCATCCGGCCGGCGCCGCGGTGGCGGCGTGGCCAGGATGCCCGTGGCCGACCGTGGCCGTGGCGAGCCGTGAGCCGGTGGCCGCCTGCCTGGCGTCGCAGTACGCCGGCTGGAGGGTGAAGACGCCGGGCTACTTCGCGATGGCGAGCGGCCCGATCCGCGCCGCGATCGGCAGCGAGGATCTCTTCGACACGATCGGTCACCGCGAACGGCCGGAAGTGGCCGTCGGCCTGCTGGAAGCGTCGGCCCTACCGCCCGAGGAGGTGTGCCGCCAGCTCGCGACCGACGCGGGCGTGCCGCCGGAAGCCGTCGTGCTGCTGGTGGCCCGCACCGCGAGCCCGGCCGGCACGCTCCAGGTGATCGCCCGCTCGCTGGAGACCGCGCTTCACAAGCTCCACGACCTCGGGTTCGACCTCGGCCCCATCCGCGCCGGCCGCGGCACGGCCCCGCTGGCGCCGGTGCCCGACGACGACCTCGTCGCCATCGGCCGCACCAACGACGCGATCCTGTACGGGGGCCACGTCGCCCTCGAGTTGGCCGGCGACGCTGCCGACCTCGCCACCGTCGGGCCCCGGATGGTCAGCGGCGCCTCGCCTGCCGCAGGCGAGCCGTTCCTGAGGCTCTTCGAAAAAGCCGGTCGCGACTTCTACGCGATCGATCCGGCGCTCTTCGCCCCCGCCGCGGTGGAACTCGTGGAACTGGCGAGCGGCCGTCGCCACGGGTTCGGAAGGATCATGCCGGAGATCGTCGCGGCGTCGTTCACGCCGCCGGCCGCGAGCCCCGTGAAGGCCTGACGCATGCGGGTGGCCGTCGTCGGCGAGCCTGCGGGATGGCACGTCGGCCGCCTGACTGCGCGGCTGACCGCCATGGGCCACCAAGCGGCCGCGGTCCGCTGGCGCGACCTCGGGGCCGCGGCTGGCAGCGGCCACGAGCGCTTCTCTCCGGCCCAGCTCGACGAGGCCGACGCGGTCGTGGTCCGCGGCATGCCCGGGGCCGCCGCCACCGACGACCGCCTGGAGCGGGTCATCTTTCGGATGAACGCTCTCGCGCGACTCGCAGCCCGGGGCACGCCGGTGATCAACACGCCACGGGCCCTCGAGGCCGCCATCGACAAATACCTGTCGGCGGCGTGGCTCGCCGCCGGCGGACTGCCCGTGCCGCGGTGTCGTGTGGCCCAAGGAATCGAGGCCGCCGAGCAGGCCCGCACGGAACTCGGAGGCGACTGTGCGGTGAAGCCGATCTTCGGGTCTCGGGGCCGGGGGATCCGCCGGGTGCGCAGTCGGGCAGAAGTGGCCGCAATCGCCCCGGCCCCGGCGACCGAGCGCTTGTATCTGCTGCAGGAGTTCGTGCCGCACAGCGGATGGGATGTTCGGGTGCTGGTCGTCGGCCAGCGGGTGTTTTCGATGCGGCGGCGGGCGGTCCCAGGGGAGTGGCGGACCAACGTGGCACTCGGCGGCACGCCCGAGCCGTTCGCGCCGCCGGCAGACTGGGTCGACCTGGCGATCCGCGCCGCCCAGTGCCTGGAGACGGATGTGGCCGGCGTCGACCTCCTGCCCGCCGCAGACGGTCGCGTGCTGATCCTCGAAGTGAACGGCGTCCCCGGCTGGCGGGCTCTGGAGGCGGCGACCAGCCACGACGTCACCGGCGCCGTGGCGGAATACGTCGTCGAACAAGCGACGAAACGCCCGACTTGAGCCAAAAACTTCCAGCCCACCCAGGCCGGACAGTTGGCAAACGAGAACCGAGGCCGCTGCTCACAAAACGAGCAGCCCGCCCGGTGCCTTTCTTGCGGGCAGCCGTGCCTGAAAATAAGGCCCTCCCTTTCCGCGAGCCGGAAGTGCTTGCTGCACAAGCACTTCACGCTGTCGCTTGACCTTCAAGAAACAGTTTTGCACGCGATCCCGGCGGACGGGCATCGCGGTGGACGTTTCTTTCATCCATCAACCGCCCGAGACCGTGCCCATGACGCCCCAGACCCAGGACCCCTCTGCCCTTGCCCCCGAAAGCCATGCGGCAACCGCCGTCCTGCACGTGGCGGAGCGGCTGTATTCCATGAACCCCGAGTGGGTGGTGTTCTTCCGGGAGGTCCTGGGCGTGGAGGGCATCGTGCGGCGGACGTTCAGCGACCCCGAGGCCCTGCTCCGCTTCGAGTGCTCCCCCCAATACGCCCGGATCCGGGAAATGCTGGACTCACTTCGCGTCCGCCAGCAGGAGCGGCCAACGGACCGGGAGACGCAGCGGGTGGTGACCGTGCGGATGCCGCGATCGCTCCACGAGACCCTGAAAGCGGAGGCGGATCAGATGCGGGTCAGCATCAACACGCTGTGCATCTCGAAGCTCATGAAACTGCTCGACGAGCAGGCGCAGCGCGACCTCACCGGCCTGCGAGGCGGCTTCGAGCCGGCCCCCGAACCCGCGGCGAGCCGCAGCCGCCTGGCTCGGGCGAAGTGACTCTCGGCTGCAACCGCTATCTCCGACTTCGCCCACATGCCGCTCACGATGCTCCCGGGCGGGGCTGCCCACGCCCCGGGAGCCGGCGTAGGTGCCCAGCGCAGGCAGGATGCCGGAGCGCCAGGCACCTCCGAGTGAGCGCAGGCCCGGAGGGCCGGAGCGAACGTCCGGCGATGGGGCGTGGACAGCCCCGCCCACACCGGCGCGGCAAGACAAAAAACGAAGGAGAGGAGCGGGCCTGTAAGCCGGGTTCTGTTCCGCGGCCCCTTGCAGGCCCGCGGTGGCGACCATTTCTCTAGGACCCCGGTTGCCCGAGGCCTCCAGCAGCCGACCCGGAAGCTGAAGCGAGGCGGGTCGCCTCGCGTCGCCTTGGCCCTCGCGGGCCGGACGACTTCTTCCTGCTTGGCCTTGCTCCCGATGGGGTTTTCCGAGCCAGGCCGGTCACCCGGCCTGCTGGTGAGCTCTTACCTCACCGTTTCACCCTTACCTGCCGGGCCGAAGCCCGGCAGGCGGTTTGCTTTCTGTGGCACTGTCCCTGGCCTCGCGGCCGGTGGGCGTTACCCACCATCGCACCCTGCGGAGCCCGGACTTTCCTCCCGCCGTCTCGCGACGGCCGGCGGTCACCCGGCCCGCTCCTCTCCTTCAGAATCGTCCCGCAGCGGGATTCTACCGCGCTGGACCGAGCACCGCCGCTGATTGACCCATTCGCAGTTCCCGCATACCCTCCGGGCAGGATCAGGGCGTGGGGACGGTGGCTTTCCGGCTTTCCCCGGCCCAGCGGACAATTCCGGGCCCGTTCATTTCGAGACCCACACCATGTATGGCGAACTGCAACCGCTCGGGGGCGGCGACCCGATTCCCCTCCTCAAGACCACCCTGATGGTCGGCCGCCGCGAAAGCGCCGACATCGTGCTGCGGTTTCCCAACGTATCTGGCCACCACTGCGAACTGAAGCTGGTCGACGGCTACTGGAATGTGAAGGATCTGGGCAGCAGCAACGGCACGAAGGTCAATGGAGTCCGGGTGACGGAGCAGCGGATTGCGCCGGGCGACAAGCTGTCCATCGCCAAGCACGAATATGTTGTCTCGTACGAGCCGGCGGACCTCGGGGCGAGCGAGTTTTCGACCGAGCCCACTGCCCAGGAAAGCATCTTCGGTCGCTCCCTGCTCGAATCGGCCGGCCTGGAAACACGGCGGCCTCCGGACCAGCGCACGGCCGGCCGGGAGCGGAGTTGACAGACTGTGGAACAAGTCTGCCCGAGCAGGATGCGAGGAATGCCGACCGTGGAAACCCTCGGCGTTTCCACCGGTCGGCCAAGTGGACACAGGCCATGGAGAGCTTTGTCCACGGACAGTTGAGGGCCGGGCGACAGCCGCTGCCATCCGGGCGTTGCTACACTTCCCGCATGGCGAGGCACCGCAAGATCCGCATCGACTTCCGCAAGAACAGGTCCAGCCGCCGCCGCGGCGGCGACCTGACGCGGAGCATGGATCGCGACCCCGACCACACGGATGCCCAGCCGGCCACGGAACGCATTTCCGGCAAGGGCGAGTTGACGCGGCGGCGGACTATCGTGGCCGTGGACTCGGCCGGTGACGGCATTGACGCCTTGGCCGCTGAGTCGGCGGCGGGCACGTGGCGGGGACAGGTGATGCATGTGCACGGCCTGGAGAGCTTCGTCCGCGGCCCCGAAGGCACGATCGTCCGCTGCACGACCCGCCGCATCCTGCGGACGATCGCCACCGATCACCGCCACCCCGTGGCGGCCGGCGACTGGGTGCGGGTGCGGGGCGACGCGGCCGCGGGCGTGATCCAGGCCATCGAACCGCGCCGCACGGCGCTGTGCCGCGACAGCCGGGGCCGGCGGCACGTGATCGTCGCCAACGTCGATCAGGTGATGATCGTCGGCAGCGCGGCGCTGCCCGGTCTCAAGCCCGGCCTGGTGGACCGGCTGCTGGTCGCCGCCGAGTCGGCCGGCATCCGGCCCCTGATCTGCATCAACAAGCTCGACCTGGTGCCGGCGGCCACGCTCGTGCCCATGGCCGGCGTCTTTGCCCGCATGGGATACCCGGTGATCCTCTGCTCCGCGGCCACGGGCGTCGGCCTCCACCGCCTGGCGGCCGAGTTGGCTGGGCGGGTGACCGCGGTCGTCGGCCAGAGCGGTGTCGGCAAGTCGTCGCTGCTCAACGCGCTCGATCCGGGGCTCGCGCTGCCAGTGGCCGAGGTGAGCCGCGAGAACGAAAAGGGGCGGCACACGACCACGACGGCCCGGCTGCTGCCCAACCGCTTCGGCGGCTGGTTCGTCGACACCCCGGGAGTGCGGCAGTTCCAACTCTGGGAGCTGGTGCCGGCGGAGGCGCCGGCCGCCTTTCGCGACCTGCGGCCACTGGCCAACCTGTGCCGCTTTCCGGACTGTACCCACACGCACGAGTCGGAGTGCGCGGTGAAGCATGCCGTCGCTGACGGACTGCTCGACACGCGGCGGTGGCAGAGCTGCTGCCAACTGGCCGGGGTCACGGAAGACGCTGCGGAGGACGAGGAGTGAAGGAACGCGGCCGGAGCACGAGCGTGCACAGCGAGAAGGCCGTGCTGGTCGGCGTGCTTCTCCGCCCGCCCGTCGATCCGGAGCATCCGCTCGACGAACTCGCCGGACTCGCCGCGACCGCCGGCGCGCACGTCGTCGGCGAGCTCACGCAGCGGCGTGAAACGCCGGACCAGACCACCTACCTCGGCAAGGGCAAGGTCGCCGAACTCGCGGCGCTCGCCGCCCATCACGACGCCGACGTCGTCATCTTCGACAACGACCTCTCGCCGGCCCAAACCCGCAACCTGGAGCGGGAATTGAAACTCAAGGTGCTGGACCGCTCGGAGGTGATTCTCGACATCTTCGCCGCCCGGGCGCGGACCTACGAGGCCCGGCTGGCGGTGGAGCTCGCGCAGCTCGAATACTCTCTGCCGCGGCTGAAGCGGATGTGGACGCACCTCTCGCGGCTCAAGATGGGCATCGGCATGCGCGGCCCCGGCGAGAAGCAGCTCGAGGTCGACCGCCGGCTCGTCGAGAAGCGGATTCACGATCTCAAGCAGGAGCTCGGCGAGATCCACGCGCGGCGGGAGCGGCAGGTTGCCGCCCGCCACGACCACATGACCGTCTCGCTCGTCGGCTATACCAACGCCGGCAAGAGCACGCTGCTCAACGCGTTGACGGGCGCCGATGAACTCGCCGAAGACAAACTCTTCGCCACGCTCGATACCCGCACGCGGCGCTGGCGGCTGCCCGGCTGGGGCCCGGTGCTCCTCAGCGACACCGTGGGCTTCATCCGCGACCTGCCGCACCGGCTGATCGCGAGCTTCAAGGCGACCCTGGAGGAGACGCGGCAGGCCGACCTGCTGCTGCACGTCGCCGACGCGTCGAGCCCGCTCGTCGACGCCCAGATCGCGGCGGTGCGGACGGTGCTCGAGGAACTGGGTGTCGAGGACAAGGACACTCTTCTCGTCCTCAACAAGATCGACGCCGTGCCCGACCGGATGGACCGCGAGCGGCTGCTGGCCCGATACCCGCACGCGATCGCAATCTCGGCGCGGACGGGCGAGGGCATGCGGCTTCTCGCCCGCGCCGCGAGCGACTGCCTGGGCCGCGGCTTCCGCGACGTCGACGTGCGGACCGATCCGGGCAACGGCCGGCTGCTCGCCTGGCTGGGCCGGCATGGCGAGGTGCTGTCGCGACACTTCACCGACGATCGCGTGACGATCCACTGCCGCATTCCTGCGGCGTTGATCGGCCAGATCGACGCGGCGGAAGCCGTGGTCACTCCGCACGTCGGCGCCGGCGAGCAACCGGTTGCTCGTGACGACGTCGCGGCACGGTGACACGATGCCGCAGCCGCCCCGCGTCCGACCACGATACCGCGACCTCTCCGGTCGCCGCGCCCTGGTGACGGGCGGCTCGTCGGGGCTGGGGCAGGCGATCGCCTTGGAACTGGCCCGCCGCGGCTGCGGCGTGCTGGCGACGGCCCGGCGTGCCGATCGGCTCGACGCGCTCGCGCGCACGGCGACAGGGATCCAAGGCGTGGCCGGAGATCTTACCGACCCGGACTTCCGCGACCGGCTGCCGGGCATGGCGGCCGATCGGCTCGGTGGTCTCGACATCGTCGTGGCGGCAGCCGGCAGCGGCGCCATCGGCGCGTTCGGCGCCGACGACCCGGGCACCTGCGAGCGAATCATCGACATCGACTTCCTCGCGCCGGCGGACCTCGTGCGGGCCAGCCTGCCGTTGCTTCGCCGGTCGCCCGACCCCGGCATCGTGCTCGTCGGCTCCATCCTCGGACTCCATCCCCTGCCGCTTCACGGCGCGTACTGCGCGGCGAAGGCGGCGTTGCGGTCGCTGGCCGGCACGCTGCGCATGGAACTCGCGGCCAGCCGGATCGACGTGCTGCATGTGGGCCTCGGGCCGATCGAGTCGGAGTTCTGGGAGAATCTGCTCGTCGGCCGGAGGCCGGCGTGGTCGCGGGCGCGACCGATGCCCGTGGCGCGGGCGGCGCGGGCGGTGGTCGATGGCCTGGTCCGGCGCCGAGGCGAGGTGATGCCCGGCTGGCGCGCGAAAGGCTTCGCCTTCGCCGCTCGCTTCATGCCCGGCTTGATCGATGCGATCGCGGCGCGAAACTGGCGCCGGTCGGATCCTCTCCGGTCCGAGCCTTCCCCACCCCAGCCATGACCGACACCGCCGCGCTCCCGTCGCTCTTCGTCGTCGCCTGTCCGGCCTGCGGTGGCTGGTCCGCGGCCACCGCCGCCATGGCCGGCGAATCGGCCTGCTGCCCGGCGTGCGCCGCGGCGTTCCGCGTGCCGCGGCCGGCGGCGGCTCCGACGCAGGCGCCGCCAGTGACCGCGCCTGCCGCCGCGAGGCTCCCCGAAGCCGCCGCGGCCCCGGTCGAGCCGGCGCCGGCGCCGGCACCGCGCGCCACCGAGTCAGCCGACCCACTGCCAACCTTCGAGGTGCCGGACCACGGGCTCGCCCCGGCCGCCCCCGCCACCGACCTGCAATTTCACGAACCGGTGAAGACGGTGGGCCGCGGCCCGAAGGCGATCGAGCTGCGGCGTCTGACGCCGGAAGAGAAGGACGCCCGCCGCCGGCGCCGCAACATCGTCATGCTGCTGACAGGCGCCGCGATTCTGATCGCGATCGCGGTGGTGCTCGGTACCGGTCGCCGGCGCCGGTGAATGTGACGACGATCGGTCCCGTGGCGTACGCCTCCAGGCGTGCGAATGCGGGTTTGGGAGCGCAGACGCCCATTCGCATGCCTGGAGGCATGCGCCACGGAGGGCCCCGTCGCTACAACTGCTCCCCGATCGCGAGCAGTTCCTCGGCGTCGAGAAACGCCCCCGTGTCGGCGAAGACACGGGCGATGGCGGCCTTGTGGATCTTCATCTTCGTGCCGCCGACTCCCAGCGCGCCATAGAGGACGGCCGAGCCGTCGGCCCGCGCCTTGTCGGTGGCCAGGATGCCCGCGATGCCCGCCGGCGGCACGGCGTTGAGGTCGATGATCACACGGGCCGCGGTCGCTCGGCGCCGGGCCGCCTCGTCGAGGAGCATGACACCCGCCGCCCCGGCAGCCACGATCACGTCGGCCGTGGCAATCGCCGCATCATCAGCACCGCTGGCCGTGATGCGGGCCTGTGGCACGGCGGCCTCGATCCTGCGCACGGCTGCGGCGGCCCGGTCCACGGACCGCGAGACGAGCGTCACCCGGGCGGCCTTGCCGGCAAGCAATCGGGCGACCCGCTGACCGACCGGACCCGTGCCCCCGAGCACGACCGCGTGGCAGCCCGGCCCGATGGTCACGTGCCGTGCGGCCGCGATCACGGCGGCGCTGGCGGTGGTGTTGGCGCCGTTGGGATCGACGAGCACGCCCACCCGCACCGGCCCGAAGAAGGTTTTCCGCACCCGTGCCGCGACCGCCTCGGCGGCTGCGGCATCGGAGCCGCCGACGAAGATGGCCGTCGCCTTCAGGTCGTCGCCGCCCCGGGTGAACATCGCCCCATGGATGAGCGGCTCGACCGTTTCCGGCGTCACGCCACCATGTCGCAGAAGCACGTCGGCGCCGGCGTCGACGGCGACGACCGCGTCGAAGGTGCTCGGCTGGGGATCGCAGTCGAGTTGGATGAGGATGTTTTTCGGCATGGCCTGGAGTTGTTCGGGGGTCGTAAGCCCAACGCGGCTCGCGGGCGGCATGAGTTCGCTCGCTGACACGCTCGCGATCCTCACGCCGACCCGCTCGCCTCCCCGGTACGGCCAAGGCCCCGGCGCAAGGCCATGCCGAAAAAGCGTGGGCGTAGGGAGAGGATATCACGTCCGCGATGGCCGCAGACGGCGGGGGTCTGATCAAGCGCACCCCGGATTCCCTCAGCTTACGCTTCGGGCTTCCCAGCATGGGGGCAACTGCGGATGACGCGTAACACGCCACACCAGCGGCCGCCACGACGGCGGCCGAGCCATCCGGGGAACCCTCGGCGTTCCCCGCGATGGCCCAAGGCGGCGGGGGCCTGATCGGCCACACCGCGCCGTTGTCCCAGCGGCCGCCACGACGGCGGCCGGGCCATCCGGGGAACCCTCGGCGTTCCCCGCGATGCCCCAAGGCGGCGGGGGCCTGATCGGCCACACCGCGCCGTTGTCCCAGCGGCCGCCACGACGGCGGCCGGGCCATCCGGGGAACCCTCGGCGTTCCCCGCGATGCCCCAAGGCGGCGGGGGCCTGATCGGCCACACCGCGCCGTTGTCCCAGCGGCCGCCACGACGGCGGCCGGGCCATCCGGGGAACCCTCGGCGTTCCCCGCGATGCCCCAAGGCGGCGGGGGCCATGGATGGCCCTGCCGCCGTGAACTCAGAACCCGCGGAACGGATGCGCGGCCTTGTCCTTGCCGGCGATCATCTCGTCGGCCGACGGGCTGCTCTTCATCGCGTTGACGATGGCGAGCTTCGTGGCCTCGTAGTTGTAGTCGTAGATCTTCTTGTCGTCGGCGGCGGCCGGATGGATGAAAACGCCGCACACGATGACGAGATTCTCGGCATCGCTCTTCGGGATCACACCGGCAGCGACGCTGTCGGCGACCGCCTTCGCGACCGCGGCCTGCGCCGGGCCGAACATCTGCACGGCCTGCTTCATGCCCTTGATCGTCACCTTCGTGATCATCACCGTCGCCGGCTTGACGGCGAGGTTGGGGGTGAGCACGGCGAGCAGGTTGGTGTGCCCCTCGCTCTGCCGGGCGAGGGCGTTGGCGAAGGCCACGCCGACCGGGCCGTCCTTGCTGCCGATCAGCAGGTCGATGTGGGCAATCTCGTTCCCATCACCGCTCAACGCCTCACCAATGAACATCGACATGGTCAGATACTCCGTCGTGGACATGAAACAAGGGCAAACACGTTCCCAAGAACGCGAATCGGGCCGACAGAATACCATGGAAGGCCTTTGCGACAAGCCGCCGCAGCCCGTCCGTGAGTCCCATGCACGACGCTTTCACGCCACTGGTGGTCATCGGCGGCTCCGCGCGGGCCTTCGCCGTCTCGGCCGCCCGCGCCGGCCGGCGGGTCTATGCGGCCGACCTGTTCGACGATCTCGACCTGCGGGCGGCCGCCATCAAGACCAGATGCGTCCGCGACTTCGCCGGCGGCTACCCTACGGGACTCGTGGCCGCGGCGCGGTCGTTTCCAGCGGCGGCTTTCTGTTTCCTTGGCGCGCTCGAGAACCATCCCGACGTCATCCGCGCGATCGCGTGCGACCGCGCGCTCCTGGGCAGCCCGCCCGCATCGCTGGCCTGCGTTCGCGATCCATGGTCGCTGCAGCGGCTGGTGCGGGAGGCGGGGCTTGCATCCCCCGAGTGCCGCGCCGATCCGCGCGGCCTGCCGCGCGACGGGTCGTTCCTCGCCAAACCATTGGCCGGTGCCGGCGGCCACGGCATCGTTCCCTGGGAGAGCGCGACGCCGACACCGACGCGGCCAACCGTGTGGCAGCGCCGCCTCGTCGGCACCGCCTGGTCGGCCTCCTACATCGTCTCGGCGGCCGGTAGCCGGCTGCTCGGTGCCAGTCGGCAGCTGTTGGGCCTGCCGTGGTGCCATGCCCGCCCGTTCGCCTACTGCGGTTCGATCGACGAGCCGCTCGCCGGCGTGCCCGCCGCGGTGCGTCGCCAGTTCACGGCCCTGGGCGCCGCGTTGGCGGGCTGCGGACTGCAAGGCGCCGTCGGTGCCGATGCCGTCGTCGATGCGGCGGGCGTCGTCTGGGTGGTGGAGGTCAATCCCCGGCCGTGCGCCTCGATGGAGCTGATCGAATGCGCGACGGGCGAATCGATCGCCGCCGCTCACCTCGCCGCTTGTGGTGCCGGTCCCGTCCCGATCCCCACGGCATCGGCCGCCCCGAGGCGGTGGGCGAAGGCGGTGCTCTATGCTCCGCGGGACATCACCATCGACGCGGCCTGGCTCGCCCGCGTGGCAGCCTGGCAGGGGCTGTGGTCCGCCGCGGGCCATCCGGCGATCGCCGACATTCCGGCAGCGGGCCGCACGATCCCGGCGGCCGCGCCGGTGTGCACGCTGTTCGCGGCGGCAGACACGGCCGCGGCGGCGGTCGACCAGCTGCGGGAGCGGGCCACGGCTGTGTCGACTTCGATCAGCCGGCCAGGCGGCGCGGCACGGCCGCCGGCTGGGACTCAAAGCAGTATTCCATGAGGTAGGCGTCCTCGGTGGTGTCCTGGTAAAAGTCCTTGAGCACCGAGGTCGCGCGGAAGCCCAGCGTGCGAAAGAACAGCTGCGCGGGCAGGTTGGTCTCGCGAACCTCGAGCACCACGCGGCTGCGCCGGTCGGGCGTCAACTTACCGCACAACTTCTCCATCATGTGGGTGCCGATTCCCAGGCGGCGGTGCGTGCGGGCGACGGCGAAGTTGATCATGTGCAGCCGGGCCCGATGCAGCTCGTAGATCATGAAGGCCACGACGGAGTCGGCCACCTCCGCCACCATGCCGATGCAGTTCCGCTGCCGGAGGCAGCGGGTGAAGTCCTCGTCCGACCAGGGAAACTCGAACGCCTCATGCTCGATCGCCAGCACTTCCGGCATGTCTCTGCGGATCATCCAGCGGACATGGATTCCAAGACCGTTCGTGTGCAGGGCCGTCACGTGCTGCGCTCCATGGGCGGGGAATGGCGGTCGCGGGAAGCCGCGACGCGGACATCGGGGGGCGGAACCTAGCACCGCGCTGCCGCCGGGCCAAGCCGGTTCCGCGGCGGAAATTCGCCCCCGCGTTATGGGAAACCCACGTTGACCCTGCCCGCGGCCCCGCCTACCTTCCCGGCCCGATTCCCGGCTTCCGGCCTCCCGCCGGCGCCGCGTTCTGTCCCGCCACGGACCGCCGCCCCATGCGCCCCGTCCGCACGCCCGTCACACGGCTCGCCTGTCTCTTCGCCTGCGCGTCAGCCACGCTGGCGGCCGGCTGCGCCGGCCCCGCCATCCGCAGCCAGAGCCCCGAGATCGAGGCCCTCGCCGACATGGAGGCCGACACCCAGCTCGTCGGCGACTACACCACTGCCTGGGGCCTCAACGCCCTGCGGGTCGAGCGGGCCGCGCTGATCACCGGCCTCGCCGGCACAGGCAGCGATCCCGCCCCCGGGCCGCAGCGGCAGATGCTGCTCACCGACATGCAGGAGCGCGGCGTGGTCGATCCGAACACGCTGCTGGCATCGCCCGCGACGTCACTGGCCTGGGTGCATGCCTACCTTCCGCCCGGCATCCGCAAGGGCGACCGCTTCGACCTCCACGTGGAGGTGCCGACCGACAGCGAGACGACGAGCCTGGCGGGGGGCTGGCTGATGGAGACCCGGCTCACCGAGATGGCCGTGCTGGGCAACGCGGTGCGCGAGGGACGCATGCTGGGGATCGCGGAGGGCCCGCTCCTCGTCGATCCGGTCACCAACGGCACCCTCGACTCCGTCTCCCGGCTCCGGGCCCGGGTGCCCGGGGGCGGCGTCTCGACGACGACGCGAAGCATCGGGCTGATCCTCACGCCCGAGCACCGGTCGGTCGCGATGTCGAAGCGGCTGGGCGACTGCATCAATCGGCGGTTCCACGCCGTGGTGCGTGGCAGCAAGCGCGGGGCGGCGAACCCGAAGACCGACCGCTACATCGAGCTGCAGATCCCGACGGTCTACCGCCACAATCTGGCCCGCTACGTGAAGGTCGTCCGTTGCGTGGCGGTGATCGAGCCGCCCGGCGGCCGCCACGCCCGGCTGGAGCTGCTCGCCCGCCAGCTCGCCGACCCCGTCACCGCCCCCGCCGCGGCCCTGCGGCTCGAGGCGATCGGCAAGGAGGCGATCCCCACGCTCCGCAAGGCCCTCGAGGCGAAGGACGCCGAAATCCGCTTTGCGGCCGCGGAGGCGCTCGCCTACCTCGACGAAACCGTGGCCGCCCCGCACCTCGCCGCCGCGGCCGCGGAGATGCGCAGCGCCCGCCCCGCGGCCCTGGCCGCCCTGTCCGTGCTCGACGACGCCAACGGCATCGATGCGCTGCAGTCGTTGCTTGCCAGCCCGAGCGCCGAGACTCGCTACGGCGCCTTCCGGGCGTTGTGGCGGATGGATCGTGACATGCCGCTGGTGAAGGGGGAGCGGCTCGGCGACGCCTGTTCGCTCCACGTCCTCGACGTCAAGGGTCCGCCGCTGGTCCACGCCACCCGGAGCACACGGCCCGAGATCGTGCTCTTCGGCACGGAACACCCGCTCGCCGACGGCCTGCGGGCCGAGGCGGGAAGCTCGATCGTGGTCGTCGTGGAGGGCACGACGGCGATCGTCAGCCGATTCGTGCCCGGCCAGTCCGACCAGCAGGCGGAGGTCCGGGCATCGGCCGACGCGGTGCTCCGCACGATCTTCGAAATGGGCGGCACATACCCCGACGCCGTGCAGTTTCTCCAGCAGTCCAGCGCCGCCCGCGCGCTCCGCAGCCGGCTGGCCTTCGACGCCCTGCCCGACGAGTTCGACGGCCGGCAGTCCATCCATGAGGAGGCCTCGAGCCGCGACCGTGACATCTCCCCGGAAGCGGACGACCCGACCGCGCCGTCCGCCGCCGACCCGCGGCCGGACGAGGCGCCATGACCAGGCTCAAGGCACTGGAGCTCTTCGGCTTCAAGAGCTTCGCCGACCGCACGCGGTTCGAGTTTCCCGACGGGATCACCGTCGTCGTGGGGCCGAACGGCTCCGGCAAGTCGAACGTCGTCGATGCCATCAAGTGGGTGCTCGGCGAGCAGTCGGCCCGCAGCCTGCGCGGCAAGGAGATGACCGACGTCATCTTCGCCGGCTCGACGGCCCGCAAACCGCTCAATGCCGCCGAAGTCGCGCTCGTCTTCGACAACGCCGCCCGGCTCCTGCCCGTCGACGCCGCCGAGGTCCAGATCATGCGCCGCGTCTACCGCAGCGGCGAAAGCGAGTATCTCGTCAACGGCGAGCCGTCGCGGCTGCGGGACATCCGCGAACTGTTCTCGGGCACCGGCGCGGCGACGGAGGCCTACAGCGTGATCGAGCAAGGGCGGGTCGACGCCCTGCTGGTGGCGTCGGGCCGGGACCGGCGGGCCGTGTTCGAGGAGGCGGCGGGAATCACCCGCTTCCGTGCCCGCCGTGCCGAGTCGCTGCGGCGGCTGGAGCGTGCCGAGCAGAATCGCCAGCGGCTGGCTGACATCGTCGGCGAGGTCTCCAGCCGTCTCGAGACCGTGCGGCACCAGGCCGCAAAGGCCCGCCGATGGCGGCTGATGACCGAGCGGCTCCGGGCCCTGCGGCTCGCCGCGGCAGGCCGCGATCTCGCCGCGGTGGATGAGGCCGTGGCGATCGTCGAGGAGGCGGCCGCCGCGACTCGCGCCGCGGTCGCGACGACCGATGCCCGCATCACGGCCACTGCGGAAGAAGCCGCCAGGCTGGAAGCGGCGGTCATGGCGGCGGAGCCGGGCATCGCCGCGGCCCGCTCGTCCCTGGCCGCCGCCACGCAGCGGGCGGCGGCCGCCGAAGCCACGCTCTCCATGCAGCGCACGCGCAGCATCGACATCGAGACCGAGGCTGACGAGGCGGAGCGCGGCCTGCGGGCTGCCCGGCAGGCGGCCCGGGTCGCTGCCGCGACGGTCGCGGCGGCCCAGGGGGAGGAGCGGCAGTTGGAGTTCGTGGTGCACCAACTGGCCACGCGGCTGCAGGTCTGCGAAACCGCTGCCGCCGGCTCCCACCACGATGCCGCAGCGGCCCGCGACCGGCTCGACGCGGCCGTGGCCGCCGTCGATGAACGGCGTCGCGAGCGGCTCCGACTCGACGTGGAAGGCGAACGGGCGGCGGGCCGCGCGGCGGAAGCCCGGCTGGCGACCGAGGCCGCACGGGCCGCGGTGGAGGCGGCGCGACTGGAAGTGACGCGGCTGGCGGAATCGCGGGCCGCGTGGGAGGGCAACCTCGGTTCGCTGCTCTCAAGCCTTGAGGCTGCGGGACGCGACCTCGCGGGCCTGGAGGCGGCCCTGCGCGACAACGAGAAGGCCATCGACTCCGCGTGGCACGAACTCGCCGGCTGGAAGTCACGGCTGGAGGCCTGCCGCGAGCGCCGCACGCTGCTCCGCGAACTGGTCACCCGTCAGGACGGCGTGTCGGAGGCGGCTCGACGCCTGCTTGCCTCCGGCACCGAAGTGCCCGGCCTGACCGGCATCGTCGCCGATCTCGTGGTCGCCAGCGTCGCCTGGGCCCCGCTGGTGGACGTCGCGTTGGGCGGAATCGGCCAAAGCCTCGTCGTCGAATCGTTGGCCGACCTGATCCGCTGGCACACCGACTGGGCGGAGTCGGAGGCGGCCGCGGCCGTACTCGCCGGCGGCGGTCGCGTCGGCTTCGTGACCCTGGCCGACGCCCGCGGCCCCGCGGCGTTCGCCCCACCGGAGCATCCGGGAATCATCGGCCGTCTCGACCACCTCGTGGCTGCCGACGCACCGGCCGAGTCCCGACCGGACACCGCCGCCGCACTGCTCGAAAAGCTCCTCGGCCACGTCTGGGTGGTGGAGCGGCTCGAGCACGCATTGCCACTCCTCCCGGCGGCTCCGGCGGGCACCTGCTTCATGACCCGCGACGGCCGCTGCCTCTCGGCTGCCGGCACGCTCGACGTCGGCACCCCCACGGCGACCGCCGGCCTCGTGGCCAGACGGAGCGAACTGCGGGCCCTCGAACGACGCCACGAGGAACTCGAGCGGGTCACGGCGACGGCTGCGGCCGCGATCGCCACGCTCCAGGCGGAATCCGCCGAACTCAACGAGCGGCTGCGGCAGGCCCGCCTCCGGCGGCAGCAGGCGGCCGACGAGCATGCCGCCTCACGAGCCGAACTGGAGCGTCTCGATCGGGAACGACGGGCGGCTGAAGCACGCGTCTCCAGCGCCGAAAAGAATCTCCGGGCCGCCGAAGAGCGGGCTGCGACGGCGGTCGCAGCCGAGCATGCCGCGGCGGATGCCGCCACGGCGGCGGCTGCCACCGAGACAGCCGCCACGGTGGAGATGGAAGCGGCGAGGGCAGCCGTCGCGGGCCTCGAGCGGAGCCGGGGCGCAGCCATCGACGAGATCCAGTCGCTGCGAATCGAACAGGCCACCGTCACCGAGAAGCTCGCCCGCAGCCGTGATGCCGTCGCGGTCGCCGCCGCCGCCGCCACCGCATGTGCCCGTGAGATCGCCGCCGCGGACGCCCGCGAGCGCATGGCCGCCGCGCGGCTCGAGGCCCATCGCCTGGACGTGCTGGCCGCCGGCGCCGAGCATGCCGAGGCCGCCCTGGCCGCCGAGCAGGCCGCCGCGGCCCTGGCTGCGGCCGTCGATGCCCTGGCCGCGACCGATGCCCGCCGCCGGGCGACGGCCACCGCGCTCGACGAGGCCCGCGCCGAGGCCGTCCGGCTTGCGGCCGAGGCCCACACCCGCGAACTCGAGGCGGGGGAGGTCCGCCATCGCCGCGCGCGGATCGTGGACCGGATTCGCGACGAGTACGACATCGATCTCGAAGCGGCTCCGGCCACGATTCCGGAGACGGCGACCACGGGCGAGCCGATCGAGGTGCCGGCGGACCGCGACGCGCTCGACACCGAGATCGAACAGCTGCGCCGCAAGCTGGCGGCGATGACGTCGGTGAACATGGAGGCGCTGGCCGAGGCCGAGGAACTGGCCGCACGACTCGCGAGCCTGGAGGGCCAGCTCACCGACGTGACCTCCGCCAAAGAGGCGATCGAGCAGCTCATCGCCCGGATCGACGAGGAGAGCCGGCGGCTGCTCGGCGCGACGATCGAGACCGTCCGCGGCCACTTCCGCGAGCTCTTCGAGCGGGTCTTCGGCGGCGGTCAGGCCGACATCGTCCTCGAGCCGGGCGTCGATCTGCTGGAAACGGCCGTCGAGATCGTCGCCCGCCCCCCGGGCAAAGAGCCGCGCAGCATCTCGCTCCTCTCCGGCGGCGAGAAGACGATGACCTGCGTGGCCCTGCTCCTGGCGATCTTCCGCTCCCGTCCCAGCCCCTTCTGCGTGCTCGACGAGGTCGACGCCGCGCTCGACGAGGCGAACGTCGACCGGTTCGTGACCGTGCTCCGCGACTTTCTCGCCTCGACCCAGTGCATCGTCGTGACGCACTCAAAGAAGACGATGGCGGCGGCGACCACCCTGTACGGCGTGACGATGGAGGAATCGGGCGTCTCGAAACGGGTCAGCGTGCGGTTCGAGGCGACGGCGGCGGCGGCGAAGGCCGCCTGAAGGGCCGAAAAATCGCCGCGAAAACGCCTCCCCGGCGCTCCGCCGCGGACATCCGGCACAGGCGGGGCATGCGGTGCCACCGCTGCCGTCGGGAAGAACGGCTCAAGTCTCACGACGCAATCTTTCGATCTACCCTCCTGGACGGTCATGTCACGGACGTGTCCGGGAGCGATCCCGCGAGCGGTCGTGGTGTGGCGCAGGGGGGGATACCTGCGAGTCGTGACGTCCGCCGCAAGGCCGGCCCTCGTGCCGCGCCACCAACGGCGGTCGTCTTTTCTCGAGCCCCTCCGCGCCCGTTGGCCGGCCATCGTGGGGCACGACGACGCGGACGTCCCCACGCCATCGCATCCGCGTCAAGGGGGGCTGTGTTCCGACACTCGGAAGGGTTGCGGACTGGCCAGGACGTTTCCGGACACGAATGATCCACATGGAGTCCACGAGATGAAGGTTTTCACGACGGGCCAGGTCGCCAAAATCTGTAAAGTCGCTCCCCGCACGGTGAGCAAGTGGTTCGACTCCGGTCGCCTGAAGGGCTACCGCATCCCGGGAAGTCAGGACCGCCGCATTCCGCGGGAGTACCTGATCAAGTTCCTCAAGGAGCACGGCATGCCGCTGGGTGACCTCGAGGACGAGGCGATGGCGAAGGTGCTGCTCGTCGGCCAGGACCAGGTCCTGATCGAGAACCTCAAGCGGCACCTGCCCCTCGAGCGGTCGTTCAAGATCCAGGTCGCCGCCAGCGGCTTCGAGGCCGGCATCCAGGCCGAGAGCTTCCACCCCGACTGCATCGTGGTGGACTACTCGATCGGCCGGATCGACGCCCAGCAGATCTGCCAGAACCTGCGGCGGAATCCCGAGTATGCCGACACGATCGTGATCGCCCTGCTGCCCGACGACGGCTCGCAGATCACGATCGACCGGGCGCACGTCAACGAGAGCTTCAAGAAGCCGTTCGACGCCGCCCTCCTGGCCGAGCGGCTGCGGACGCTGATCGGCGCCCGCAAGGAACTGGTGTGACCCGGGAGGCACGTCCGGCCCCAAGCGACTCCAACCGACGGCCGGTCCGCGCCCAGCGGACCGGCCGTCGGCCTTTCCCCAGGGTATGCTGCACGTCATGAGCGACCAGCACGGCATCCGCATGATCGACGTGGGCGGCAAGCCGGTCACCCTGCGGACCGCGCGGGCCTCGGCCCGACTGCGAACCCGGCCGGAGACCGTCGCCCGGATCCGCGCCGGAACTCTCGACAAAGGCGACGCCGTCGCCACCGCCCGGCTGGCCGCCATCATGGCCGCGAAGCGGACGAGCGATCTCGTTCCCCTCTGCCATCCGCTGCCCCTGGATTCGGTCGCCTGCGCGATCGGGTTCGAGGACGACGCGTTGCTGGTGGAGACCACCGTGCGGGCGACGGCCCGCACCGGCGTGGAGATGGAGGCCCTCGTCGCCGCCAGCGCCGCGGCCCTCGCCGTGTACGACATGTGCAAGTCGATCGATCCCGGCATGACGCTCGAGCAGGTCCGCCTGGAGGAGAAGACCGGCGGCACCCGCGGCGACTGGCGGCGAACGTGAGCCGGGGCCCGCGGACACGCGTGGGGCCGAAACTCAGGACAGGCTCTTGCCGCGGCCGGCGAGGATCGGTTCCAGCTCCTCGACGAAATCCCGCACGTCCTTGAACTCGCGATACACGCTCGCGAACCGCACGTAGGCCACCTGGTCGAGCGCCTTCAGCAGTTCCATGAGCCGCTCGCCCAGCACGCGGCTGGGCAGCTCGCTCTCGTAGGTGCCGTACAACTCGGCCTCGAGGGCCGACACGACGCCCTCGATGTCCTCCTCCGTCACCGGCCGTTTCCAGCAGGCCTTCGCCAAGCCACGCTTGATCTTGTCGCGGTCGAAGGGCTCGCGCACGCCCCCTTTCTTCACGACCGTGAGCAACTGCCGCTCGACGCGCTCGTAGGTCGTGAACCGCCGGCGGCAGGCGAGACACTCGCGGCGACGGCGGATCGTCGCGCCGTCGTCGCCCGCTCGGGAGTCGATGACGCGATCGTTGTCGAGTCGGCAGAACGGGCAGCGCATGGGAGCCTCGGAGAACGTGGCTCGCATCCTAGGCCGCCGCCCGCGAAAGCGGCAAGTCGGCCGGCGTCACTCCTCGTCCTGATCCGCCGCATCGGTGTCGGGAGCCATGGCCGCGGCCGCCTCGGGCTTCGCGGTCCGGGCCAGCTTCCAGTCGCGACGCTGGCGGGAACTCGGGATCTTCATCGCCTTGCGATACTTGGTGACGGTCCGCCGGGCCACGGTGATCCCCCGCTTGCCCAATTCCACGACCAGGTCGTCGTCGCTGTACGGGGCGTCCTTGGGCTCCGCCTGGATGATCTCCTGGAGCTTGAGCCGGACGGCGTCCCAGGCCACCTCCTCGCCGTCGGCGCTCACGGTCCCCCCCACGAAGAACCGCCGCAGCGGCTGCAGGCCGCGTGGCGTCTGTAGCCACTTGTCGTCCACCGCCCGGCTCACGGTGGTCACGTGCATGCCGATCCGATCGGCGATCTGCTGCATCTTCAGCGGCTCGATCGCCTCCGGCCCCTCGGTCAGGAACCGCGTCTGGTGATCGACGATCGCCTGGGCGGTCTTGAGCAGCGTGCTGCGCCGCTGCTCGATCGCCTCGATCAGCCACTGGGCGGCGTTGATCTTGCGCTTGATGTATTCGCGGGTCGCCGGATCGGTGTCCGGGGAGAGGAGCATCTGCCGGTAGGTGGGGCTGATCCGCAGGTTCGGCAAGTCGATGTCCTCGAGCCGCACCTTCCAGGTGCCGTCGGGCATCTGGTCGACGTACACGTCGGGCTTCACCGGCGGCACGATCGGGGCCAGGAACACCGCCCCCGGCTTGGGCCGAAAGTCGTGCAGTTGCGCTCGGAGCCGCTCGATCTGTTCGATCGAAAAGCCGGTCTTCCGCTCGATGAGCGGCAGCCGATTGCCGGCCAGGTCCTCGAGGTGGTCGGCCACGAGCCGGCGGAGCTGCGCCGCGTGCGGCGTGTCGGGACCGATCTGCAGGAGCAGGCATTCGCGCAGGTCGCGGGCTCCAACGCCGGGCGGATCCATCGTCTGCACCACGGCCAGGCCCTTCTCGAGCAGGGCGAGCTGGCCGGCCGGCCCCTCGGGATCGACCAGTTCCTCCAGCGGCATCGGCAGGTAGCCGTTGGCGTCGAGGTTGTAGATCACCTTGTCGGCAGCCTGCCGCTCGGCGTCCGTGAGCTCGTAGTTCGTGAGCTGGTCGTGGAGGTGGTTGGAGAGCGTCTCGGGCCGCTCCACCATGTTGGCCATCACGTCGAGGTAGCGGTCGCCCGCGTCGTCCACCTGGGAGGCCGAGGGCCGACTGCGGTCGTCGTCGCTGTCGGGATACTCGCTGGCCCAGTCGTATGTCCGCTCGAAGTCGGCCTGGTTGGCGTGCTCCTGATCGACGATCAGCGGCCGTTCATCCACGGTCCGATCCGGGGGCGGCTCGGGGCCGTCGGCGACGGTCACGACCGGCTCGGCGGCGGCTGCGGTTTCACCCGCCTCCTCCACTTCGAGCGTCTCGTTGTTCTGGATCTCCTGCTCGATCCGCTCCTCGAGCGCCATCACCGGCAGCTGCAGGATCTCCATCGACTGGATCATGCGCGGCGCAAGCATCTGCTTTTGCGCCATCCGCATTTCCTGGCCGAACGACATCCGCATGACGAGCTCGCTGATTGTGGAGTCGGGAACGAGCGGGTGCTTCCGCCCGCCCGCCAACAGAATACCCCATTTCGCGACGCGACAGCAGCCGTGGCACGCGACGTGCAGAAGGCTCACGGTGCCGGGCTGGGGCGGCCCTCAAACCGCGCTCCCGCATCCGCGGCGCGTTCAGCGCAGCGGCTGCCGGCCCGCCAAGGCATCGGCGAGCATGTCGCGATTCGCCTGCTCGAGCGAGGCTCCGACCGTCAGGCCGCGGGCCAGCCGCGTGAGCGCGACAGGCAGCCCCGCAAGCCGCTGAGCGACCACCAGCGCCGTGCCGTCCCCTTCGACGTTCGGCGTGGTGCCCATGATCACCTCGCGGAAACCACCCTCACGGACCCGGGCCACCAGGGCGTCGAGCGTGAGCCGTTCCGGTCCCGCGTTCT